>PPYF01370221.1_pt1 | contig 72317 bp, 62 predicted proteins | sample 1559871 | NCBI WGS metagenome assembly PPYF01 (sample SAMN08240021, study PRJNA423297) | Human gut metagenome, whole genome shotgun sequencing project.
CACGATTAATAGTGAATATATAAATGTTCAGGTTAAGTTTATCAATAATAAACACTAACCTTGTGGGGGAGAAATCCCCTGCAATTTTCAAATTAAGTTATTACGGTTTAATCTAAGCACCCTAATTTACAATAAGAGGTAACAAATTACTGTTACCTCTTATTTTATTAAATTAAATATAAAAAAAACCGACCCCTATTTTTGGTCGGCATCCTAATAAGGAAAATATTACACGGAAGGCATAATAGAGCGTGTAAAAAACGAAGCGTCAATATCAAGGGTCTAGCTATTTCACGAAAGTTTTAACACTTCACTCCCTGCTAATAAATAAGCACCAGCACCATAATCCATATTATGTTCAAACTTCACTTCACGAGGGTTAAATGCTGGAAGTTGAACCCAGCCTATCATGCCATTGTCATGAATACAGGTTTGTAATGCCGCCCATGCTCTGTTTAATGCAGGGAAATAGACTTCTTTCTCTAATACTCCCTGATTAATTCCCCATGCTAGCCCATAACAAAATAGCGCTGTTGCTGAACTTTCAGGCGCAGGGAAATTATCAGGATCTAATAAACTGGTTCGCCAAAAACCATCTTCATGTTGATAACCTAGAATGGATGTCGCTAATTCTTTAAACAGTACAATATAGCGTTCACGACCATGATAATCATCAGGCATATATTGAAGAATACGAGGAACTGAAGCTAAAACCCAGCCAATACCACGGCTCCAAAATACTTTTTCACCGTTAGCTTCACGCATTTCATTTCCGTGGCCATCAGGAATATAGCGATGATCACGGAAAATAAGTCCTGTCTCAGGATCACGTAAATGCTCAATCGCATCCCAATAAGCTGTGTGCATATAATCTAAATAACGTCGCTCACCCGTTATTTCTGATAATGCAGCAAACCCTGGAGGGGCCATAAAGAGCGCATCACACCACCACCAATCTTCACGACCCGGCTTAGGATCATTAAGCATAATGTCGAATGCTTTAATGGTTGGCTCAATCACTTCAAGTTGCTCAAACAGCGGACTTATGGCGAGATAAGCTTGAGCACAGACATGATCATCCGCAAAACGTGCATTGGGTCCTGTTCGAAATCCTGTATGCAACGTGTAATTTAACACACCATTAAGATACTCTTCGTCTTGCGTTGCCTGCCATGCAGCACTTACGCAACTCCATAAAACACCGCGTTCCCAATCCGTATCCTTTATAAAACGGGTTTTACCACTACGGCGGCGAACACTGCGAACTTGATTAGCCGATTGGTAACGATACACTCGCTTCATATTTTGCAATACAATACCTTTTTGCAAAGCCTCTGTATTAGCGTGTTCCATCCTATTTCTCCATGAATTTAACGAGCTAACCAACCACCATCAACCGCAATTGTGTATCCATTAACATAATCACTGGCTTTAGACGCTAAGAAAATCGCAGGGCCTGCAACGTCTTCAGGGGTTCCCCAACGTCCTGCAGGAATACGTTCTAAAATAGCCGCATTACGTGCATCATCAGCACGTAAAGCTGCCGTGTTATCTGTTGCCATATAGCCCGGAGCAATCGCATTAACGTTGATGTTGTATTGAGATAACTCGGTCGCCAATGCACGTGTTAATCCCATCACCGCAGATTTACTTGCTGTGTAAGAAGGCACACGAATACCACCTTGGTAAGAGAGCATAGAGGCAATATTAATTATCTTGCCACCCTCACCTTGTTTAACAAATTGGCGGGCGACTTTTTGTGATAAGAAAAACAGTGTTTTCTGATTAATATCAATAACATCATCCCAATCTTTTTCACTGAATTCCAAAAGATCTTCTCGACGAATAATACCTGCATTATTGACCAGAATATCAAGACGCCCCATAACTGAAACCGCTTCATCTACCACAGCTTGTAATCCATCTTGTTTCATTAAATTTTGTGTAATGTAATGAAAACGACGACCCAATGCTTCGACTTGCTGACGTGTTTCGGGTGCATCTTGAATACCGACACCCACAATATCAGCCCCAGCTTGCGCTAAACCAACGGCCATACCTTGCCCTAGCCCTGTATTACAACCTGTGACAATGGCAACCTTGCCACTTAAATCAAATAAATTCATATCAGTAACCTCTCAGATGGGGCCTTATAGCCACACCTTTTTTATCTGTAGGGTAAGAAAAAATGTGACTATTCGTGGTTATTTCAGATCTTTCATTGCAACGTGATCCATATCGTGGAATACCTGATTTTCACCAACCATTCCCCAAATAAAGGTATAGGATGCAGACCCCACACCTGAATGGATTGACCAACTAGGGCTTATCACCGCTTGTTCATTGCGGACCACTAAATGACGGGTTTCAGTTGGCTCTCCCATATAATGGAAAACGACATTGTCATCTTTCATATCAAAATAGAGATACACTTCCATACGGCGTTCATGGGTATGACATGGCATGGTGTTCCATAAACTACCTGGCTCAAGAACGGTCATGCCCATTGATAATTGACACGTTGGTAACACTGAAGGGTGTAAGAATTTATAGATAGTACGAACGTTGCAGTTTTCTACATTACCAATTTTTTCTGGCGAAGCTTGTTGTTGCGTAATTTTACGTGTTGGATAAGTATGATGAGCAGGTGCGCAGTTCATATAAAAACGCGCTGGCGTTTCTACAGAATCACTGGTGAATTCAACAGATTTTGCGCCCATTCCGATATAAATGGCTTCACGAGGGCCAATCTCAAACACTTCCCCATCAACAATCACTTTACCTGCGCCACCAATATTAATGGCACCTAATTCACGTCTTTCCAAAAAGAAATCAACGCCTAATGCTTTACCTGCCATTAATGCTAAAGGTTGTGTTGTAGGAACAATACCGCCAACAATAATACGATCTATATGGCTATAAGTGAGATTCATTTCCCCTTCACAGAATAGGTTCTCAATCAGGAACTCCTTACGAAGCCCTTCTGTATCAAGCCTTTTAGCGTGTTCACTATGAATTGGCTGACGAATTTCCATTATAAATACCTCATTTTTACTGATGGGAGCATAAGCCAAAAGGCTATGCATTTTCCCCGGATACAGAGTAAATATGATTTCCTCTGATGAATGTATCGGTGAGATGAAAACACTCATCCACCACAGCAAAGCTGGCTTGTCGACCCGCTTTGATATAACCCAATTGATCGCTGATACCGAGATATTCGGCAGGAATTGCACTCGCCATTTGTACCGCTTCCCATTCGGGTACATGTGCTAGTTGCACCATATTTCGCAATGCACTATCTAGGCTACAAGTGCTTCCCGCCAAAGAGCCATCTGCGGTTTTTGCCTGACCTTGAGTCACACTGACTGTTTGTGCGCCCAGTGTGTAATCACCATCAGGTAAACCACCCGCACGCATACAATCAGTAATTAAGGCAAGCTGCTGATATCCTTTCATGCGATACGCCAATTGCATCATGACAGGATGAACATGAATGCCATCAGCAATAAGTTCAGCTAAAACATTGTGATACAACACTGCACCACAACATCCTGGCTCACGATGATGAAGCCCTGTCATACCGTTATATAAATGCACACCACAATCAGCACCATGCAAAAATGCATCTGAAGTTTGCTCATAAGTTGCCGCGGTATGTGCCACACTTGGCTTAATACCTCGCTTGACCAACCAATCAATCGCCTCCATAGAGCCTTGTGCTTCAGGTGCAACAGCGACACGCAATAGCGTATCTCCCGCACTTTCGAGTAATGTTTCTAGCTCTGAAATTGTCGGCGCTTTGAGATATTTAACAGGGTGAGAACCTCGATGACGCTCTGTAAAATAAGGTCCTTCTAAAAAGCTCCCAAGTAACAATGCACCCGAAGTTTGTGGCGTTGATAAGAACTCACGCACTTGTGATAACGCGTCACGAATATCATCCATAGGCGCGGTAACGGTTGTACCCACCCATGCAACGACGCCCGTTTTCACAAGCGCATCCGCAATGGTTTGTAACCCTTGTTGAGTGGCATCCATTACATCCGCCCCTTCACGGCCATGAATATGAATATCCACAAAACCTGGTAATAACGATTTCCCTTTAAGGCGAATAATAGGGCAATCTGTCGGTGCTTCTGTGGTGATTGATTCAATATTTTCACCCTTAACACAGACATAACAGAGATAGCGAATACCTTCTGGCGTAAAGGTTCTATCGGCTAAAATGGCATATTGCTGACTCATAAGCCGTCTTCTTCATCAGCATCATTACTGTCTATTTGAGCCAATTGCTCGCGAATATCTTGAATACTGTCTTGACCAATTTCTCGTAGCGTTTGCACTAGTTCCGAGGTTGAACATCCTTCTCGTTCAAAAGCCGCATTCACAATCATGGGTAAATTGACCCCAGCTAACACTTCAACTGCGGGATTTTGCATCATAATTGCCATGGCACGATTACAAGGGGTTCCACCGGGTAAATCGGTTAAAAAGAGATATTGCTGGCATGACATTGAGTCGATCGCTTCACGCATTTTTTCTTCAAGCTCATCAGGAGAGATTGACTCAACAAAATCGATAAACGCGATATCTTCTTGTTCGCCTGCAATAGCCTTTACAGCAGAAGCCATGCCTGAGGCAAAATTAAGATGTCCTGAAACAATAAGACCTATCATGAGTGACTCCTTGCGGGCAGCAGAAGGCTCTCCTGCCCGTTTATAGCAAGTTAATAATGTATTTCGACTGACAATAACGGTGGTAAAAAAGGCTCTCTGTTATAAGAATCCTAATACGTGACCGATAACGCCAAAGGCTAAAGTTGAGAAAATCAATACCGGAGGTTTACCCCAAAAACCGGTGCTTTTAACCATTTTGTACATCAGGAAAACTAAGCACAGAGGCAGTAAATTCGGCATAATTTTGTCAAAGAGCGCAGTTTGCAATTCAACCACCTTCCCTCCCAGCTCTAGCGAGGCGGTGGTTTGCACCTTGATAAAGGTCGCGGAGAGCGCACCAATGACAAAGATCCCCATAATATTGGCGGCTTTAGCCAGTTTTTCAGTGGCATCACTCATATTGACCATCGCCGCCGTACCTGCTCGATAGCCCATGAACATCAGCCCGAAATACACTAAAAAGTGCACAATTTGGTATAAAAAGAAGAAAACAAAAGGCCCTGCAATTGATCCTTCCATTGCAATGGAAGCACCTAATGCTAATGTCAGTGGCATTAAGGTCATATGGTCAATCGCGTCACCAATGCCCCCAGTTGGCCCCATGCCTGCAACTTTCATCACGTTAACAGTAGAAGGTTTCTCTTTGTTCTCTTCCATTGCAACGGCTGTTCCCAGTAAGAAGGTAAACAGCTTTGGACTTGCATTAAAAAACTGTAGATGGTTTTTTAATGATGTTGCATAGTCACGTTTGTTATTTCCGTGGATTTTTTTCAATGCTGGAATAATTGAGAACGCAAACCCACCACCTTGCATACGTTCAAAGTTGAAGTTACCTTCCATAAACAAGCCACGGAACGCACACTTCCAGAGGTCGCCCTTAGTGATAACTTTTCTGACAGTGGTATCTTGGTATTCATCAATGCCATCAATCAAAGAACCCGTTTCTGGTTTATCCTGCGTTTTCAATGCGGTGCTGTTATCAGATACCATCTTCGAAATCCTCATTCTGCTGACTTGAATTTTTGTTATTACCACTAAAAAAGAAGTAAAGTGCTGCGGCTGATGCGCCTAAAATAGCGACCGCCATAATTGGAAGTTTCAGATAAGTCGTCATCACGAAGCCAATAAAGAACACACCTGCCACTTCTTTTGACCACATGATTTTTAGCAACATGGCGAAACCAATTGCAGGAACCATTTTCGCGCCAATACCTAAGCCTTCTAGCAAGACTTTTGGTGTATTTTCATCAATCCATTGAGCAGCATGTTCACCGAAATAAACCGTAACAAAAGCAACCAAAGCATAGAGTAATGAACGCACCGTAATCGTGATGATCAGTAGCCGTGAAATACCTGCTGCATCGGCTCTTTCTGCATATCTATCTGCTTTTCCCATGGTGAAAGCGGTCACAGCAAAGAAACCAATCACGAGCATTTGCATTAACACAGCAATAGGCATCCCAATTCCCATTGCAACTTCTGGTGATTGTTTTGTCATTACCGCAAAAGCAACCGCAGCGATTGTCCCTAATGTCACATCAGGTGGCTGAGCACCCGCATTGGGAACTAGTCCTAACCATGCGAGTTCTAACGTTGCACCCGCAATCAATCCAACCTGCATATCACCCATAATCAGACCCACAACAGGCCCTGTGATTAATGGTCTGTGAATATTTAATGCAACGTCATACTTATCTATACCGCAAAAGAAGGCCCATAAAGCCACTAAAGAAGCTTCAAAAATCATAAATAATCCTCAAACCTGCTAATGCAGGTTTTTTGCTCAGGAAATTATCAGGCTGATGCGAGTGCTAACACATCAACAGGTGTCTGATCGGGAGTGTTTTGAATTGTGCAAGTCACACCATTTGCGACGAGCCTTTTAAACGCATCAATGTCTGTTTCATTGACTGACACGGTTTTCGCAATTTGGCGTTTCCCTTCATGAAAATGCATATTGCCAACATTACAATGAGTAATAGGCACGCCCCCTTCCACTAAACGGGCAACATCTGTCGGGTTATTACACAAAACAAAAATTTTCTGACGAGGTGATGCTTTACTAATAACATCAATGGTTTTTTGAATAGAGAAGAAGCGAACAGCATATTCACCACCAGCTGATGCCTTCATTCCAGCTTGCATAAATGCGGCATTGGGGCCTTCTGCTGCGTCATCATTAGCCACTAAAATCAGGTTTGCTTCCGTATGTTTACCCCATGTAATGCGGATTTGACCATGGAGTAAACGTTCATCAATGCGGGTCCAGACAATATTCGGTGTGTTCATGATTAGCTCTCTTATTATATTTTATTAATTTAAAGCAGACTGTGTGTCTTCTGTTTTAAGTGAGAACGGATAAATTGTGACGCCTTGTACAACACGGTTGATTTCTCCTGTCGGAGACGGGTTATCAGGCGTATTCCCTAGTGCAATGGAACTGTGAAATGCGAATGATTGCGCCAACATCAAGTAAGGGAACAATAGCGCCACATCTGAACAGTTCTCTAGCGCAGGAATATAAACAAAACTCTCTTTTGAGAAAGTATTATCATTTCGTGCGGTGATCGCGATCACCTTACCTGATGCATTATCGTGAATAACCTCTCGTAATAAGTCAGTCTCATATTGACGAGTGTAAGGATCATTAGAGAAAAACATCACCACTAAAGTTTCTTTATTTACGATAGACTTAGGGCCATGTCGAAAGCCTAATGGAGTATCAAAACTAGCAACCACTTTACCCGCAGTTAGCTCTAACATTTTTAAAGCTGCTTCTTGCGCTAATCCTTGTAATCCGCCACTTCCTAAGTAAATAACCCGTTTAAATTTACCGGCGTATTTTTCGCGGATAATTTGATTCGCTTTATCAAACTGCGCTTTATAATCACTAAAAAATGGCGCGATTGAGTCACTAAAAACGTTATCACCTAAAAAGATGGTCACAGCCGCCATCATCATGGATGAAAAGCTAGAGGTCATCGCTAAAGAGCGGTCGTTTGATTCTTCTGGCATCAATAATGCCAATGCACTGCGGTTGTTTTGGCAATACTCATAAAGTTTGCCATTTGGATTACACGTCAGTACTAAGTGATAACATTGTGATAGGCATTCCGTCGCAACATCTAACGCTGCCACACTTTCAGGGCTATTACCTGAACGTGCAAAAGAGATTAGTAATGTTGGAATGTCTTCCGCTAAATATTCTTGTGGATCAGCCACTAAATCAGTGGTTGCAATTGCATCTACTCGACGTTTTGTATGACCACTTAAAATGGGTGCTAACGCTTTTCCAGCAAAAGCAGACGTACCCGCACCAGTTAAGATAATTCGCGCATAAGGCAGTGAGAGCGCTTTATCTAAAAAGGCTTGGATCTCAGTACGATTTTCTTTCACTGATAGCCATGTTTTTTTCCAACATTCTGGTTGTTGCTCAATTTCTTTCGCAGTCCAAAATGCATTCAGTTGCTCTAATTGAGCGGTCTGATAACTTAAATATTCCATGGTTTCCCTCAATTAATGGACATAGCACGCATCGGCATAAACCGATAACACATCACGTATTTTCGCAATAACAAAAGATTCAGGTGATCCGTCAATCATGCCTTCTCTAAATTGGGTAAATTGATAAGGCAGATATTGGCTCAATAAAGGCAATGGAATAGGTTTAACGGATAAGTTATTCATTAGTGTGTCGATGGCGGCATTAATTTCAGCATCAGGCCAGTAATAACGAATGCGATCACTAAAACTATAGACTCGAGCAAAGGCTTGTTGACGTTCATCTCCGTGATAGTATTTTTGCCAAAATCCTGGCTCACGGCACATCAGTTGTTCCATTTTTTCACGCAATTTAGAGCACTGATCTTGAGGGAATAATGTTTCTTCAATCGAGCAGAGTGCGTATAAACCTTCACGCATAGCAAAGGTTAAGGCAGGCCCAACTTTTAAAATGGCAAAATGGTCATGAACTAATTGTTTATAAGCCTCTTTGGTTTGGTAGTCCGTAGAGTGTGCTTCAAAAACAATGTGAGAATAATCGTTTACTACTTGGCTTAATGCCTGTGCTTTTTCAGGTTGGTAATCAATGATACCAGTGTGATCAAACTCAACACCGGGTTGAACCACTAAACCAATCACGCGCTCCCAACAGTCAGAAACTCCCGCCTTTTGAAAAGCTTGGCGATGACACTCTAATGTTTTACGCGCTGCGTCTGGGGAAGTCACTTCAACGGTATCAAGTTCTTCAGCAGCACCGCCCGGGACGGGCACTTCTGTACCAACAACATAAACAATGTCACTAGAACCAAATGTTTCTTTTGCGGTATTTTCTGCAATCACCGCAAGGCGTGCTGCGCGAGAGGCCACAATTTCATCTGTTAACGGGATAGGATCATCAGCACAAGACATACTGCAATCAAGATGGATTTTTTTGAAACCTGCGGCAACATAATGTGCAATCAACACGTCTGCATTTGCCATCGCTTCTTTGGCATTAAGATGTTGCCAACGATTAGGCCCTAAATGATCACCACCAAGAATAAGTTTCTCGATAGGGAAACCTACTTTTTCAGCCTGTTCAATGACGTATTGGTAAAAATCTGCGGGGGTCATTCCCGTATAACCACCAAACTGATCAACCTGATTAGAGGTGGCTTCAATTAGCAGAAAGGAATCATTATCCAGCGCTTGTAATAGAGCTGCTTCTATTACTAAAGGATGGGCAGAACAAACAGAATAAATACCATTCTGTTTGCCTGATTTATGTTGCTGAACAATCTTTTCTAAAGGATGCATTAAATACTAACTCCATAATCAACACCGGCGGTGTTGCTAATGGAGTTAGCAAATTACGATGCCTTATCGTCGACGATAATCACTTCGATTTTGTGCTCTTTCAGTTCCTGAATATACTCTTCAGGGATACCTGAATCGGTCACTAATATATCAATATCACCAAACTCTCTGATCATATGACAGCTGCGTTTACTGAATTTCGTAGAATCTGCAACCGCAATAATCGTTTCTGAGATATCACACATTAAACGGTTAAGACTGGCTTCCTGTTCATTGTGTGTGGTGATACCAACACGTAAATCGAATCCGTCAACACCTAGAAATACCTTATCAAAACGATAATTTCTAAGGCTATTTTCAGCTTGTGAGCCTGAAAAAGACAACGCACTTTTTCGCAATACACCACCGGTCATTAATACTTCCACACCTGAGGTATTTGCTAACTCCATTGCGACATCCAGACCGTTAGTCATGACCACTACATTTTCGCGCGACTTTAAATGTGTCGCGATTTCGCGAGTAGTTGTCCCCGAGTCAAGAATGACGGTGTCTCCATCCTTTATCAGCGTTGCGGCAGCTTTCCCGATTAATGTTTTAATGCCCGCGTTTTGCCCACGTTTTTCGTGGATACTCAATTCGGCAATAAATCCCGTATTAGGAATTGCTGCACCATGAGAGCGAACGATATAACCATTTTTCTCAAGAAAACTTAGATCGCTGCGGATAGTGACACTTGAGACTTTAAATAATTCAGCGAGATCTTCGACTCTGGCTTTACCTTGTTGGTTTACCATATCGAGGATTTCCATACGCCTCTCAACTGCCGCTTTCACTTTCGTCTCCTTACGAAACCAAAAGACTTTCTTTCGATTGATTTCGAATGTAGTTTACTACGCCAATTTTTACCGACAATGCAAAAAAACAAAACTTTTGATCTCTTTCACAAAGTTTCGAATCATCATCGATTACTTACGATTATTTTCGTGTAGCTTCAATAATAGCCTTGAGGCCGCCAGTTTCCAATAAATAAAATGATATAACGCAACGCTATACTTATGATCACGCCATATATAGCTAGATAAAACACAATAATATAGATTTAATATCACACAAACACACAATAAACAGCTTTAAACTCCATACAATGCATTTATTTTCGAAAAACAAATCAAAATAAATAGCTCAAATAGTCAATAAAACATGAAATAGTATCGAATCGAAAGTATTTTAATCGAAAATTTAGATTCTCATCTTTCGAAATTAACTTTCATTTACTTTCGATATTTCGTATTTGTGATTTTAATCTCTTTTGTTTTAATAAATTTTACGTAATGTAACAGGATAAAAAAGAAACTCAGGAAATGACGAATGGCATTAAATCAACCTGCTTATTTTCATATGATGGCAAAACCCACAAGCTACCACTGTAATATTAAGTGTGAATACTGCTTTTATCTGGAAAAAGAAAATATTTTTCAAGATGAAGAAAAAGAGACAGGTCATACCGTCATGCCTGATGGTGTCCTTCGTCGTTACATTAAAGACTATATTCAGTCACACAGTGGCGATCAGGTTGATTTTTCTTGGCAAGGAGGAGAACCAACACTTGCTGGATTAGCCTTCTTTGAGCAAGTCGTTAAATACCAAAAGCAATTTGCTAACGGCAAGACAATTACAAATAGCGTACAAACCAATGCAATCGCCATTAATCGCCAATGGGCACAATTTTTTGCTGATAACCACTTTCTATTAGGCGTTTCCATCGATGGTATTGAAGCAGTTCACGATAAATATCGTATTTCAGTTAATGGCAGCCCTACTTTTGAAAGAGTAAAGCGTGCAATTAATCTACTCAACGAATATGGCGTCGAATTTAATACACTCACGGTAGTTAACGACCAAAATTGGAATAAAGGAAAAGAAACCTACCAAGCCTTAAAAGAATTAGGTTCAACATTCTTTCAATTTATTCCCATTGTCGAAGTCGATAGACGCTTTCCTCATACTCATGGCGGACATTATGCCCCTGGCCCCAATGCACAACTGGCCCCATTTTCTGTTCCAGCCGAAGGTTACGGGCAATTTATGACAGAAGTGTTTAATGAATGGATACACCAAGGTGATATTGGAAAAATATATATTCGTTTATTTGACAGTTTATTAGGTACGTGGATGGGATATCCCGCATCAACATGCATTCAATCGAAAACCTGTGGGCAGGCATTGATCATCGAAGCAAATGGTGATGTTTATTCTTGTGATCACTATGTTTATCCCGCCAATAATTTAGGCAATATCCATCAAAATAGCCTTGCTCACTTAGCAACATCAAAACAGCAACAGCGCTTTGGTCAAAATAAATACGATAAACAAACCAGCCTTTGTAAACAGTGTGAAGTGCAAAGCTTATGTTATGGCGGTTGCCCTAAACATCGCATTATTGCTATTGAAGGTGAAAAACATCGTCATAACTACCTATGTCGTTCTTATAAACAAATATTTCATCATACAGCGATAGGTATGCAGTTAATGCAGCAATCTATTTCACGAGGAGGTCTCGCCAGCGATGCACTTCCCGCAATGAAAAAAAATTACATAAAGTAGCCCTATTTTTATTTTATCTTGTTTATTCTGGAGACAATTCGTGACCTTACCTTCTGTTAGAAAAAGCTTACTCGCTGGGCTCATTGCTACATCGTGTTTAAGTGCCCCAATAGCTGCCAATGCAGGTGGAACACCTGAAAAACCGAATGTGCTGTTGATCGTGATGGATGATTTAGGCACCGGACAGCTTGACTTTGTGCTAGATACCTTAGATGTGGATGCATTAGCGCAAAGACCGACACCTCTTCGTTATGAAGGTGATATCAACAAAATGGTAGAAGCTGCTCGCATTGCCATGCCTAATGTCAGCGATATGGCGGCAAATGGCGCAAAAATGACTAATGCATTTGTTGCACACCCTGTTTGTGGCCCTTCTCGAGCAGGTATCTTTACTGGGCGCTCTCCAGCAAGCTTTGGTACTTACAGTAATGACGATGCTATTTTAGGTATTCCAAAAGATATCAAACTATTGCCTTCACTTTTCCAAGAAAATGGCTATGCCACCGCCAGTATTGGTAAATGGCATAACGCAAAAGTTATTCGCAAACCGAAAATTAATGAAAGTAAGCAAACTCGCGATTATCACGACAATATGATCTCAACGCCAGAAGCGGGTTATGCCCCTCATGAACGAGGTTTCGATTATGACTTTAGCTATTACGCATCAGGAGTCGCTTTATGGAATTCACCTGCATTTTGGCGTAATGGTGTCAATGTTCCTGCTCCGGGTTACACCACCCATCTTTTAACGGATGAAACCCTAAAATTTATTGATGAACATAAAGATAAACCTTTCTTTATCAATCTTTCATATAGCGTTCCCCATATTCCATTAGAACAAGCTTCTCCTGCTAAATATATGGAGAAATTTGATACAGGAAATGTTGAGGCAGATAAATACTTTGCTGCATTAAATGCAGCCGATGAAGGTATTGGTCAAATTATTGCGAAATTAAAAGAAAATGGTGAGTTAGAAAATACACTGATCTTTTTCTTATCGGATAATGGTGCTGTTAATGAGTCACCAATGCCAATGAATGCGATGGATAGAGGCTTTAAAGGGCAAATGTTTAATGGTGGCGTTAGAGTACCTTTTATTGCTTATCAACCTGGCACTATTCCAGCTGGAACAAAAAGTGATGAGATGATCTCCGCACTTGATATTTTACCGACTGCACTACAAACAGCAGGCATTGCGATCCCTGACAATCTAAACGTTGAAGGGAAAAACATCATGCCTTTACTTAAAGGTGAAACAACAAAATCCCCTCACAACTATCTTTATTGGGCTGGCCCTGGTACTAAACATTACAGTGAAGAAAACCAAGAGTTTTGGCACGGATATCACCAATGGATAACCTATCAACGTAAAACACCGCCTACAAATCCTAATTTAGAAAAACTCTCTAAAGGTGCTTGGGCTGTACGTGATGGTGAATGGGCGCTCTATTTTTATGATGATGGAAAAAATCAGCCTCAACTTTTTAATGATAAAAAAGATCCTGCTGAATCAATCGATCTTGCTAAACAAAATCCACAAAAAGTGGCAGAGCTAAAAAATGCGTATTACCAGTGGATCAAAGATAAGCCAAAGCCCGTTCTTTGGGGACAAGATCACTATCAAATACTAGTGGATTCTGCAAAACCTTAATATTCAACTTCCGTTCTGTTTCGCAAGGATGCGTCTTTTTTTCTGAGATACGAAAATGGCTATTGAAATTGCATCTTCAGCACGTCCCAAACTCCCTTATGAGCACCCAAACGTAGAAATCTACCAACGCTTATTTAAGGAAAATATCATTCGACGATTAGTCAGAAAATCAGCTTATCGTCGCTATGATAAAACGATTACTGACTTTTTTAATGATGAAAGTCAGTCGCTTTTCTCTTTATGTGAAATGCTGACACAGTATGTCACACAGGCTTTTCATCATTACCAAGTCTGGGGTTACTCTCATGCTTATTATCCCGGAAGTCCAGGGCAACAAACGGCAAGAACGGATGCTCTTGAAGGTGTTAGCAGGGTACTTCCTCTACTTGCAACATGGATAGTTAGCAGCAAGAAAAGTACATTGATGGGGTTAAATCATCAAGCTTTCAACTTACCTTTAATGATCAAACAAAGCTTTATTCATGGCACTGATCCACTTCATAAAGGATATTGGGGGAAACTTGAGGATTACGATCAACGAATTTGTGAAGCATCTGATTTAGCGCTCACTCTTTGGATAAGCCGTGAATGGGTATGGGATACATTAACACCCGCAATACAACAACAAATTATTACTTGGTTTGAGCAAGTTAATCACTGTGAAATTGTTGATAATAACTGGCATTTCTTCCCTCTTACCGTCCAATTTGTCATTAAAGCACTCACAGGGAAAGACACGATTGCCCATTGGCGATATGAACGATTAAAAGAGTTTTATGTTGGTGACGGATGGTTTCGTGATGGAGCAAAAGGTAATTATGATTACTACAATGCGTGGGGCTTTTACTATTCATTGTATTGGTTAACGCAAATTGATCCTCAATTTGATACGACATTTATTACTCAATCACTTAATACCTTTAATCAGCATTACCTTTATTTTATGACTCCCAAAGGTATTCCTTTCTTTGGTCGAAGTGCCTGCTATCGCCTTGCGGTTTCTGCTCCATTATTAGCGGGTGTCGATTTACATTGCCCTTCAGTAAAAGTAGGCGAGGCAAAACGCGCCTTTGAAAGCAGTTTACGTTATTTTATTTCTCAAGGGGCATTAAAAAATGGTGCCCCGACTCAAGGCTTATTTACTCACGATCCTCGTTTAGTTGATAACTACAGTGGACCTGCCAGTAGTTTTTGGTCATTACGAGCCGTGATTATTGCGCTTTATTGTGCTGATCGTATCAATTTATGGCAAACACCATCACTTCCATTACCTATCGAAAAAGATAACTTTCGTTTCGAAATTCCTGCTATTCAAGCTTTAGTGACTGGAGTGAAAGCAACACAAGAGGTAAACGTCATTTTTTGCGAAGATTATACAAGTCAGCAAACACCATTAACCCGCCGTTTAGAAAAACAAACCTTAGCACAAAAAGTCGCTGAAACCGTGATAGGACAGTCAAGACGACCGAAAAATAATTTATTACGCAAAGGGATCACCAGTTATAGCTCTAAAATGGCACATTTTTTCTAATCACCTTTCATTTGCTTTCAGTGCGAAGGCAATAAAAATGTGATTTAGATCTTTTACCTTTCTATTTCTTTCGTTTATTATAATTCGTAATTAAACGAAAGATGAGAGGCAAACATGTATCTGGTTTCTACTCGTAATATGCTCAATAAAGCACAGCGTGAAAATTATGCTGTGCCTGCTTTTAATATTCATAACTTGGAAACTATTCAAGTTGTGATGGAAACAGCCGCTGAGATGGCATCACCTGTTATCTTAGCGGGTACACCAAGCACGTTTGCTTATGCAGGTAGTGATTATTTGATCTCTATTTGCCAGCAGGCCGCAGAACAATATCGTATCCCTGTTGCCCTACATTTAGATCACCATGAAGATATTCCTGATATTTGTCATAAAGTCATTTCTGGTGTGCGATCTGCCATGATTGATGCCTCTCATTTTCATTTTGAAGAAAACATTCGTATCGTTAAAGAAGTGGTTAATTTCTGCCATCATTGGGATTGTACCGTTGAAGCTGAATTAGGTCGTTTAGGTGGGCAAGAAGACGACTTAGTCGTTGATGCTAAAGATGCGCTTTTCACCGATCCTGATTCAGCGGTACAATTTATCAAAGCAACGGGTATTGATTCATTAGCGGTTGCAATTGGTACCGCACATGGCATGTACAAACATGAACCTCATCTCGATTTTGATCGTTTAGCCATTATTCGCCAAAAGACTGACATTCCTTTAGTTCTTCATGGTGCATCGGGTATTCCTGATGCCGATGTACGCCGTTGTATTGATTTAGGTATTTGCAAAGTTAACGTTGCAACCGAACTGAAAATTGCTTTCTCTAACGCTATCAAGCAATACTTTTTAGATAACCCTGATGCAAGTGATCCTCGTCATTACCTTGTACCAGGCAAAGCCGCAATGAAAGCTGTGGTTGCAGATAAAATTCGTGTCTGTAAAAGTGATGGAAAACTGTGAAAACCAATAAAACTGTCGCCATTATTGGCGAATGTATGATAGAGCTGAGTGGTCAACCGTTCTTGCCACAACAACAACGTTTTGGTGGCGATACACTGAATACCGCACTCTATTTATCGCGACTATCGCCTTCATTACATCCGCTTTATATGACAGGACTAGGCACTGATACTTACAGTGCCTTAATGCAGAAAGCATGGGAAAACGAGGGGATCGACTGCCAATCTGTTATTACTATTCCCGAAAAACTTCCTGGTCTATATGCTATTGAAATTGATGCTCATGGTGAGCGCAGTTTCCACTATTGGCGAAATGATGCTGCTGCACGTTATATTGCGACCGATAAGCGTTTTTTAGACAGTTTCGATGCGCTTCCTGATGATAGCGTCATTTATCTTAGCGGTATTTCTCTTGCTATTTTAACGCATGAAGGAAAAATCGCTTTACTCACCTTATTAGCGCAACTTAAACAGCGTGGAATGACGCTCATTGTCGATTCTAATTATCGACCACGTTTATGGGATTCAATACCTCATGCACAAGAGTGGTTTGAAAAGCTGTATCGCATTAGTGATATTGCTTTAGTCACTGGTGATGATGAGCAAATACTTTGGCAAAAACCAGCGCTGACAGAACAAGACATTACACAACGCCTTCATCAATGGGGTAATCAGAACGTCATTGTCAAATTAGGTGCTAATGGCGCTTACTGGTCTGATGGCAAAAATACGGGCTATGTTTCTCCCAAACCCATTGATTCCGTTATTGATACCACCGCCGCAGGTGACTCTTTTAATGCTGCTTTTATTGCTGCTTGGCTACAAAATCAAAGCCTATCGACCTGCTGTTTATGGGGAAATACCTTAGCTGGACTCGTCATTCAACACCATGGCGCCATCATTCCTCATGAAATTACTGATTCATTCTACACACTAATCAAGGACAACCATGACACAGTCAATTGTTGATACTCTTTCATCACTGAAAGTGATCCCCGTGATCCAAATTAATCGCGCTGAAGATGCAATCTGGCTGGGTGAAATTCTAACCCAAAATCAACTACCTGTTGCTGAAATTACCTTTCGTACACCGGCAGCAGCCAAAGCCATAAAGCTAATGCATGAGCACTTTCCTGAGCTTATTTTATGTGCAGGAACAGTATTAACTGCACAACAAGCTGATATGGCAAAAGAAGCTGGAGCAAGCTTTGTTATTTCTCCGGGTTATAACCCAAGTACCGTTGATTACTGCCTTAATAACGGTATTGATATTGTGCCAGGCATTAATAATCCAAGCCAAGTCGAAGTTGCTCTTGAAAAAGGCTTAACCTTACTTAAATTCTTCCCTGCAGAAGCCTCTGGCGGTGTAAAAATGCTAAAAGCACTAGCGTCACCTTACGCCCAAGTCCAATTTATGCCAACAGGCGGCATTAGTTTAAATAACGTGAGTGATTATCTTGCTATTCCACAAGTTGTTGCTTGTGGAGGAAGCTGGATTGCCACAGCAGATACCATTGATAAACAAGATAAAGAAACCATTGTTAATCATATTCAAAGTATCCACTCATTACTAAAAACACATAAGGGATAAATAAAATGAAACAGGTTGCCGTTTTATTAGCTGATGGATTTGAAGAAGGTGAGGCTGTTGTTTTTATTGACATCATGCGCCGTCTTGATATTCATGTTGATGTACTTTCTTGCATGGATAGCTTGGTATTAAATACTTATTTTGAAACTAAAATCAGTGCTGATTTTCTATTAGCAGATAAATTCACACATAGCTATGACGCAATAATGATGCCGGGTGGCCCTAAAGGCACAGATCGTTTATGCGCTAACGAACAAGTTATTCAATTTATTAAGCGCCATATTGCTGAAGATAAATATATTTGTGCACTGTGCTCTTCTGGTGCCAAAGTATTAGCGGCACATCATCTTCTTGAAGGTCGTAATTACAGTACTGGCGATAAATTAGCAGATAAATACGATGATGGTCATTATCTTGATCAAGATGTTGTGGTTGATGGAAAGTTTATCAGTGCAAAAGGATTAGGTGTAAGTTTTGAATTTGCCTTTACGGTGGCTAAACATTTATTAAGCGATAATACAGAAAAAGTAGACTGGCAAGCCAATCATATTTATTTCAAACACTGGCCATTAGATTATCTTAAATAAATACGTTATTTTATATTTAAATAAAAAGGGGATTAACTCCCCTTTTATATTTAATCACTTTTATGACTAAATGAGTTTATTAAACTTATTTCTGTTTAAAAGCGTGAGGTTCAGAATAACGCCATAATTTATCCCAATACTCTTCAATAAATGTACTTACGGCTTCTTCGCCTTCAACAAGATAGTTAAATTCTGACAAATACCCTGGGTACATATTATCGGAACCAACAATATACAATTCATCATCAATAATAGTCACTTTTGCGTGGTTTCCCGGTGCAGGAGCGACTTTAGGGTAAATACCACTCGCATTAACCAATGACCAGAATGGATGACCAATATCCCCTTGTTTCGGTGGATCTTCGCTTAGTGGTGCTTCTTTTAGTGTAGCGGTATAAGATGATTCATCTGCACCAGGCCATTTATAGGTTTTACCTTCCGTTTGTAGTGCTTTTGGTACTTTATCGGTAAAGAAGAATGGCGCTATTTTAATACGACGTAATGCTGATTCACGAATTTTATCAGGATCAGGAATAACGGCATCTGTATCAACATCATGAGTCAGATAATATTTAAATAATTCAAAGGTTCTTTGTGCTCCAGAGCCAAATGAATATTGGTCGCCATTAGCACCAGCAGCGGCATCTAATGGTGAAACAACAATTTCAACTTCTAACTCTGGATTTTTTAATAACGCTTCAATTATCCAATGGCAGACAGGGTGATCTTTCCATTTTTTCTTCCACGCACTCACTACATCTTGTTGAGACATACGAATTTTTTTCTTAGCATTTTTTATAAGGTATTCCTTCATTTTCTCGGAACCTTTCTTATAATCAACTCGCATATCAGGCCCTTCCCAATATTTTCCTACAGAGAAAATACGGTCAGTTTTGAAAAAGCCTTCATCTGGCGATTGAGCTAAGTTTTGTTCATTTTTCTTTTTAATTTCTCTTAATACACTGCTCTTTGTTAATGGATCAATAATTTTATAGCTTGCTTTTTTAGCGACCCATTCATTTTTTTTGCTATCAAAATATTCTTTCGTAATTAAATCTTTACCTACATCCCACATTTTATTTAAGAATAATTGGGAATGAAGTGCTGATTCGCCAATAACCTTAACGGAAACATCATGAACTGGTGGATAACTTTTAAAAAGATCCATATTTAAATTATGACCACCAACGAAAGCTTCACAACCATCAACAGCAATAATTTTTGTATGGTTCCATGTCATTCGAGTATCTAATTCAGAAATAAAATCTTCAGGTAATACTTTTTTTTCTAACGAGACTTTTAGACCATCAATAATACGATAAAAGCGACCAATCCAAATATCTGGAATACATTCCCAATATTTTCCGCGTTCTTTGATTAATTCAATAAGATCTTTTTTCAATGCCAGATATTCAGGCGTTCCACTAAAATAGTATTTAACACCATTTAATAAAACTGTTGGTGTCTGTGCAAATAAAAATCGAATTTGCGTGCGATCTTTACGTCCTTTCTTTTCAGAAAAAGATTTATCAATTGCAGCAAGAATAATTTTACGCCACTCTTCATCAGGGGCATTAAGTGATGAAATATCACAGCGATACAGCATTTTATCTAAGATAGATGTAATGGCTTGTTCAAACTCAGCCTCACGCTCTATCGCTTTTGGCATAATCTCTTTACCAAATGGCATTCCCCATACATGGGGCGTATCAAAAATCTTCACATAGTTATTTTCAGATGTTTCATTGAAAAAACCTTTTAATTCTTTTTTTAATCCATCAATAAGTTTCATAATATTCCTTTATTTTAAAAACAGGGCGTCCATATTATTTAAATAAATATTTAAATAATTAGCGCTTCAATTAATATAGATAGAATGTTTTCATTCCTAAAAAAGCATCACTTATCATAAACATGATGATTTGATATAAATTCAATTGTTTTTTATAACGTCCACGGCCTCCTTTTGCTTAAAAAGATCAAACCAGAAATTTATATTTTAGGCATCATTAATAATAAAACCATTCTTATTTAGAATAGTAATCTAACAATAAATAATTGTTATTATTAAACTACAAAACTAGTTATATCGATATTTATTAGCCTATAAATGACTCCTTATAAATTATCATTTTTTGATTTACTCTTTTTTAGATAAATTATTTAACAGGTATAACTGTATTAAATAACAGGTTTATCTGTTTGTCAAATACAGTTTTATCTGTATTATTTTAATAGGAGGAAACATGAGTCTTGCAAATAGAGTTAAATCCAGAAGAGATGCCTTGGGGCTTACTCAAACTGAAGCAGCTGAAAAAGCTGGCATCAGACAACAATCATGGGCTTCAATAGAAGATGGTTCAACAAAAAAACCTCGCAATATTATTAGCATTGCAAGAGCTTTAGAGTGTGATGCTGGTTGGTTAATGATGGGTGATAATATTCAACCTGTTCATGATATCAATACGAAAAAATTACCACTAATAAGCTACGTTCAAGCGGGAAACTTAGTACATAGTGTTCCTATTACAGATTGTGATGGTGAATTTGAGTATATTCTGACAGATCAAGAACTCTCACAAAGTGCTTTTGCATTAAGAATAGAAGGTGACTCAATGGAACCTGATTTTAAATCAGGAGATGTAATCATTGTCGATCCTGAGATAAAACCACATCCGGGAGAATTTATTGTTGCTGCTAATAATGAAAGAGAAGCAACATTTAAGAAATATAGACCAACTCGTATTGATTCTAATGGCAATGAACATTTTGAACTTGTGCCATTAAATAGTGATTATCCAACACTTAGCAGTGAAAACACGCCATTAATGATCATTGGTACGATGATTGAGCATCGTATTTATCGTCGTAAACGATAACGATTATTCCCCAAAATAACTCCAATAATAACTAGCTCAATTATTGGGGTTTATCTCAAAAAACAGTTTTATCTGTTTTTCTTCTGATTTAATCAAAAAAAGAATAAGAGAAAGTTAAATGGCTCTTATCTCAATTAATAATTAACACTTAGAAATACAGATATTAAAGTCGAAGGTTTAAAGAGTGTTATTGCTTTATTTTTATTCTCTCATCTTCCAACATGACAATGAATAAACCGATATGACTATTTCGTGATAAATAAGAATATGACTATGCCGTCAAAAAATAGTTAACTCTATAAATAGACTTGTTTTTACTCTCTGGGAATTTGACTAAAACTTTATGGAATAGAAACCATCCAAGGTTCTATAATAAGACCAATCAAAAATAACTTGATGGTAAAATGACCAAAAACTTTAAATATTAAAAATAATGAATATAATGAGAGCAACATTATCTATCATTTATATAGATTATTAAGTTAATTTTTTGATTAATGACAATTAAACTGCATTAGTAGCCATTTTAAAAGTAACTAATTATTGCAATAAGAGAACAAGATAAAAATAAAAGATTAATTAAATATAGATTTTTCACTTTTCAATATTTTATCTTTACGTAAAAAAATACTCATATAAAGAGATAAAAATGCGTATTTTCCATCCTATTTTAATAAAAACAAGTAAAAATACTTATTTGTTCTATCAAATAGAAAAAATAGATTACTAAGATTTATCTTTATTAAAAATACGTATTAACAAGACACCTCTTACTTACATTCTGTTTCAATTACCAACACTAATAAATATTAATTTTTAATAAACTAATTGTAATAAGTTTTGTTAATTATTTCGATTTTGAGGTGTTTAAATGAATATAAAAATGTTTGTTATTTCATTGGCATTAGTTTCTTTTGGCGCACAAGCATTGATTATTAATGAGAATAATCCATTAGAATATCAATCTTTTAAATCAAATTATTCTGATATGATTGAGTTGGCTAATAAATCACGTTTACCACATCGGATATTCTATACCTCACCAAGTACAGGTAAAAATGCACTATGGTTTGATGCTGTTAAACATGGTGATTTAAATGAAGTCAAAAAGATGCTTGCCAATGGTCAAAATATTGAAGCGAAAGATACTGGAAGTTTAGAGCAAACAGCTCTGGGATGGGCTGCGTTTATTGGTGATGAAGAGATGGTAGATTATCTCATCTCTCAAGGCGCGAGCCTTTGGGCTACGGATAAAGACGATGTTTATAATGTTTTTAAATCAGCCGTATTGGGAAATAATGTCAATGTGGTAAAAAAAATTCACGACCTAATGAGAAGCGATATTGAACTCAATAACCAAAGAGTAGAGAGCGATGGTGAAACATTTATTATGATTGCAGCCAGTAATAATCGTCTTGATACCGTAAAATACCTTATTTCTGAAGGTGCTGATGTTAATCTTGTTACAACAACACAAGATAATTCGTTATTTTCTTATAACCACAGCGCATTAAGTTATGCTTGCCAAAATAATCTTAAAGATATGCAGAAACTATTGATTAGAAATGGCGCTATAAATCATATAACAGGTACAACACTCTGCCATTAAATACACAAAAGCCATCCTATAATAAGATGGCTTTTGTGCTATTAGTTATTGAGTTTTGAGAAATAGAATTTTAATTAAAACAACTAAAAAACGACTCAATATATTTATCAGAACTCAATATCAACAAGTAATATACCAATGTAATTTTTAAACGACTTTCTTTTTTCTAAATATGACTATTTCACTTGGTTGAGTTATCGACTGCTTATCCTCAAAAACCATAAAGTCTGTTTTCTTAGCCTCTAAGATAAGACTTTGAGGTGTAACACCAAGTATATAAGAAATAGCAATCAATTGATCTACTGTTATTTTTAAATGTCCATTTTCTAATTGAGAATAATGTAGCATACTTATCCCCAAGCTTTCAGACATCTCATTTTCTGTTATTTTCAATTGTCTTCTTATCATTTTTATTCTATTCCCAACTTTGGTGTTAATCATCCCTTTACTCTCCTTCTTTCATTAGATGATTACATCAATAAAACACCGAATTATAGTTTTTAAACTATCAATTCATAAACTGAAAATAATTAACTATTAGTTATTAAATAATCGTAATATTACTTATTCTCACGAATTCTGTTAATAAGGTTATTCCGATATTTCAAATTTAAAATACTTTACGTTTCTATATGTTATTTTAATAAACATCAGATTCAGAGTAACATCACAGTATTAAAAATTAAATATGTAATCAATAAATATCAATGAGTTAACTATTTTCTAGTTATAATTTTATAGAAGAAAATAAATTTATTTAAAATAAAAAACACCTGGGCACAATCAATAACTTTATTGGTGAATATATTTATCGTTAATGCATAAAAAATGAATATTATAAAAATACATCTTAAATGTTATTTTATATCACACTTAATATTATGATTATTAAATATATTAATAATGAATTCACTTTAAATAACAATTAACTTCATAAAAATAAAAATCATTGAAATAACATTAAAAACATATTTATTAATCATTCTTACATTAGAGAAAAAATAACAGTTTATTTTATTTTTATTAACTTACGCCTTATTTAGAATAAAGCGATAATTATTTATTTAAAAACTCCTCTTATAAAAAACCAATTTTAAATTAATCAAAAACAATAATTTAGTAATAATAAAAAACATATAAAAAAACCCTCTATTAAGAGGGTTTTTACATTTTAGTCTAATTAGAATCTGTAAAGACTAAATGGTTTTGGATCTAAAACTGGTTTTTTGCCCAGTAATAAATCAGCGGTTAATTCTGCTGATACAGGGCTCTCTGTCATACCCCAGCCAGTTGCAGTATTAATGACTAAACCTGGATACTCTTTAACTTCTGAGATAATTGGGTTTTCATCTGGTGCGATAGCCATTGCACCACTCCATTGATCAATTAATTTCGATTCTTTAAAGGCAGGGAATTCTGCTTTTAATTTCTCTAATGAAGCATTTAACTCAGGTAAATCTGGTAATGCAGTCATATTTCTGAATTGCTCAAACGGAGAAACTTCATCTAAGTTCCAATGCGTTGATTGCATAAATGAATTGATTAATTGTTCATTTAAAGAAATATGCACTGGGAAATCAGGTAATGCTAATAATGGCAGATATTTATAGCCATAAGTGAAGGATTCTTTCACTACTGGCGCCACAATAACACGAGGAGAAGTTGCATAAGTACCATCAGCTTGTTCACGGAAGAAAATACCACCCGGTAAAGCGACGTTGCCACCCGGTGCCGTTGGTGAACCACTGATTAGCTGTTGAGACTGATAGGCAGGCAGTGTTGGAACATCAACATTAAGATTTTGCATAAATAGGCGTGACCAAACACCACCAGCAACAACAACTTGAGAAGTTTTGATTGCACCTTTCTCTGTTACAACGTCAGAAATTACACCAGCTTGTGTTTCTAAGCCACGAGCCGCGCATTGAGTATAAATTCTAACACCCATTTTTTTAGCGTATTCAGCCATAACGAAGGTTGCAACTTCTGGATCGAAGCTACCAGAATCTTCTTCAAAGCCAGCAATTTTCCAATCTGTTGTCGCGCCACGAAGACGTTGATTTAATTCAGCACCTTCAATAATTCTGGTTTTAAATGGAATATCTGAGCCAACATTTTTACTTCTTTCATCAATCCATTTTCTTACGTTAACTAAATCTTCTTCATCAAGAGGAACTTCAACGCGACCTTGTGTACGATAAGTAGTATCAATACCTACTTTCGCATTCATTTCACGCCAGCGATGTTTGCCCAAATGGTGTAATAAGAACGTTTCATCTGGCATTTTATAGCTAATTGCCTGACCATAGAATCTCGAAGATTGCTCACCCGCGATATTACCTTTCTCAACAATTACAACAGATAAACCACGTTCTACAAGGTTAATTGCTGTCATAATACCAAGGATACCAGCACCAATAACAACAACATCAGCTTGTTTTGGTAAAGCACCTTCAGTACCTTCAACAAAGCCATGTCTTGGCGTACCCGGAACAAAGCGCCCTTCGCGAGTTAGCATTGGTGTCAAAATACCCGCACCAGCAGCGACAGCCACCACTGTTCCACCAATGATAAATTTTCTTCTAGATATCGCCATTTTACACGTTCCTTTTACTCAATGAATTATTAGCATTAAAACAATCACGCTATCTTATTTCATTTGTAAAGTATTAGTAAAGTATTTGTAAATCTTTTCATCTGTTTTTTTCTTAAAAATCCGTACTATTTAATTTACTTATGTAAAGAAGGGGATTAATCATCATTCTGTTTTTTATCGGTTATTTAAGTACATCAAGTAAAATGAGAGCATATTCAGCTAGTTATTTTTTTGGTTTCTTTGTCAAAATATAAAATTTTTCACTATTAAAGATCTACTGCCTATTTGTTAAATATGGGTTTATGACACATTCAAATTGCAAATAAAATAAGTTGGATAAAATAATTTGATTAACAAATAATCCACAAGATCACTAATATTACTAAGTTAATAAATTGAGCACATAAAAAGGAGATAGTGATAAGAAATATAACAATGGATTGGTTATTTGATGTTGATTCAGAGGAAAATAAGGTAGTAGTTAAAATGGTCACACTTAAGATTATATTTATCTCTATATATAACTAAATTTTAAGTGTTCATTTTTACATCAATATCAAAATAAATCTTTTTTTGATTATTTTTATAAAAATAGTATTATTTTTTCCTTATAAATCAAGGCTGTTACAATTTGAAACAAAATACACATTTTGTTACATATTAAAAATCTATGTACATTAGAATGGACTGGCTTTAGCGAGATTTCGGACATTTACGAAAGTGAACAATGTACATAAATACACTTATTATGAGATACGAAAGCAGTAAATAACGCGTGAACAATTATTTTACGCGAAGTCACTTATCCTACGAGGATACAACGCCCTTTCTCCCGGCCCCTTCCTTTACTTCTTTTTAAAATTACTTAAGCTACCCTTATCAAATCGCAGTGCGCACTGGCTGATTTTCATCGAAAGGACTTCAACAAAATGATTTTGTTGAAAAACGATTATTCACTGTAAATTAAGGACTTGCCATGCCAACTCCATGCTATATCTCTATCGAAGGGAAAACTCAAGGTAACATCACTGCGGGTGCATTTACCGCGGAATCCGTCGGTAATATTTATGTTCAAGGCCACGAAGATGAAATGCTGGTGCAAGCATTTTCTCACGTAGTCACAGTCCCGACTGATCCACAATCTGGTCAGCCTTCTGGTCAACGCGCTCATAAACCCTTCCGTTTTACCGTTGCGTTAAACAAAGCGGTTCCTCTGCTGTATAACGCATTAGCCTCTGGTGAAATGCTGCCGAAAACCACGTTAAAATGGTATCGCACTTCGGTTGAAGGGAAACAAGAGCATTTCTTCACCACCACATTAACTGATGCGACTATCGTCAACATCGATTGCCAAATGCCTCACTGTCAAGATCCAGCAAAATCAGACTTCACACAATTAATCGAAGTCTCCCTGTCTTATCGCAAAATTGATTGGGAACACACTGTTGCAGGCACTTCAGGCTCTGACGACTGGCGCGCCCCTCTCGAAGGTTAATCCTTCTTTTCACCTGCACACTAAGGTGTGTGGGTGTTTCTTTGCGTTTTTTTCATGGATAAAAACAAGCGGTAGCTTGCTCAGTAGATATTGGAGCGGATGATGTTTGCGAAAGATAAAAAAATTAATTCGACCTCTCAACTTGGTGGATTAAAAAAGAAGGCGCTCGACAAGGCACAAGAATTAGCGATGGCAAAAGCAACATCAACACTTTCGGCCTCTACTCAGCAAGCGCTCGCCACAGCGCAAACCGCACAACAAGGGCTTTCGCAAGCCTCGTCAATGGCCTCTCAAGCCTCAGCGCTTATTCCTGGCGGTGGTTTTGCGGGAGGAATAAAAAGTGACGATATGCCCGGGCTAACCTTCTCTGAAGGATTGGCTAAAAACAAAGCCTATGCCCAACTATTAGATTCGCTATTAGGTGCCGTTTCACCTTCGGGTTTAGTTTTTACCTGCCAAATTGCCGGCTTACCCGAAAGCACTTTTCAAGTGACTGAATTTAATTTAAACGAAGGGTTATCACGTTTATTTTCGCTCTCCATTAGCGCGGTCACCACCTTACCTTTTATCGATTTTCAATCGCTATTAGGTGTGGCGTCCTCGTTAACCGTTAAACGTAACGGTAAAGAAGTTCGCACTGTACGCGGAATATTAGCAGGCGCGGTGCAAGGCAATACTGACGGTGTAAAAACGTGGTATCACTTTGATATCCGCCCTGAAATGTGGGTAATGACGCTGAATCAAGACAGCCGTATTTTTCAGCATAAAAAAGTGCCTGAAATTTTAAAAACGCTGTTAGAAGAAGCCCACATCAAAGCAGACAACAAATTTTACCGTGATGATTTACACCAAACGCGCCCTTATACCACGCAAAAACGAGAATCTGCTTATGCATTTTGGTGTCGTTTAGCTTTTGAAGAAGGGATTAACTTTTGGTTTGAAGAGAACCAACTGTTTTATAGCGATGAACATATGGGGATGACAGCGGGCATTCACCTGACCTATAACCCGCAAGCGGAAAGCGATATTACCGACAGCACGGCAACCACATGGCAATACGGCGAATATCTTTGTGTGGATGAAACCATTCAAAAAGACAATAACTTTATCCGTCCTTCTTACCCATTAGCGCATCAAGCCAAATCAGAAAAAGGCGGCCAGCATAGTGTGTTTGAAAGCTATGGACGCTTTCAAGAAGATGCACAAGCGGCACCACTCACCGCCATTCGTTTTGAACAACTGCGCAATGGCAGTCGTGTGGGGCGCGCCAGCACCAACTGTTTCGCCTTAATGCCGGGTAAAATTTTCTCGCTGAGCAACCACCCTAGTTTGCAGATGAATGATAATTGGCAAGTCATTCAAGTTTCGCATCATGGCGTACAGCCGTTAGCGGATAACGGCGGTGGTGAAGGTACTCAACTGTCTAATAGCGTCGAATTTATTCCCGGCACACAAGAGTGGCGCCCCCCACATCATTACAAACCCACTGCCGATGGCGATGAAGTTGCCACGGTGGTTGGCCCTCCCGGTGAAGAAATTTACGTCAACGAAGTGGGTGCAGTAAAAGTCTATTTTCATTGGGATCGCTATGGCAAGCCTGATCACAGTGCCTCGTGTTGGGTGCGTGTGGCAATGGGTTGGAACGGCAATGGCTATGGTTTTTCTGCCGTACCGCGTATCGGGCAAGAGGTGATTGTCTCTTATTTAAATGGCGATATTGATAGACCGATTATCACGGGTTGCACCTATAACGGGCGTAATGCGCCACCGTTGAAATTCCCTGAAAATATGACTCGCACCACAATCAAAACCAAAACCCATAAAGGAGAAGGTTTTAATGAACTGCGTTTTGAAGATGCCGGTGGTAAGCAGGAGATTTTTATTCATGCGCAAAAGGATATGAATACTGTTGTGCTTAACAATCGTACGACGCATGTATTAGCTGACCATTTAGAGATTATTGAAAATAATCAAATGGTAAAAGTGAATTCAAATCAGAATGAAGAAATTGGTGAAAATAAAAAACTTTTTGTTAATAACGATTATCAGCAAAGAGTCGGATCTAATAAAACATCAATCGTAAAAGAAAATATTCAATATGTTGCTGGAAATTCATTCGAAGTCATATGCGGAAAATCATTACTTCGTATGGATAAGGAAGGATACATCCATATACAAGGAAAAGAAGTTATTATCGAAACTTCTGGCGAGCAATATCTAAAAGCAGATGGAGATATTACACTTAAAGCCAAAACAATTTTAGGTAATTAATTATGACAAAATTATTAACTTCTAATGAAAAAACATCAAATAAATTATCCTTACTAGATGAAATAATCGAGAGAGCAAAACCTCAACCTTTATCTGGTGAACCTTCGATGCTTTATTCCATTCAACTAGCTAAAATTATTAGTAATAATAACGAAGGTGTTTTTATTAGATTTAATGACAATGAACCACCCATTTTAGCATTGAGTTTAGCGCCAATAACTGAATCTGATATAGGAAAAATATGTGCGGTTCAATTTATTAATGGAAATCAAAATAATCCATTAATTATGGGGCTTATTTATTCAAATAATTATTTGTATATGTTATCAAAACAAACAATAAATGACGTAAATATTTCATGTACTGAACAAGGTCAATTACATATTCAAGCTAGTGATTCTATTACATTGCAGTGTGGGGAATCTAGCTTAACTATGACTGCAGATGGGTTTATTCAAATTAGAGCTCTTTATATTGATAATTATGCATTAGCGACCAATCGTATTAAAGGCGGCTCAGTACAAATAAACTAAAGGAAGAATAGACATGGAATTGATAAATAATGCCAAACATACAGTTGCTAAAGCGACGGTAATGCTTGATAAGTCTGGATTCGAGCATCTGGTTATAATAATAAAAGCGACTTATCATATTCCAGATAATAATCAGCTTCCACGTCCTATTATTCCATCACAACCGCTGGTTTATTCAGATATATATTGTGGGGATGTGGGAATATCTGCTCCAGTTTATGATGCGGATTTTGTTTTGAGGAAAAAAAAGTGTGATGTTATTTTTAATGCTAAAGCATTCGCGCCGAATAAAAAACCTATTAGTCATCTAATTATATCTACCCAAGTCGGAGAGATGATAAAAACGATATCTGTCTTTGGTCAGCGCAATTGGTGTAAAAAGGCCAACCTTTATAAACCTGGAATTGCCGAGCCTTTTATTATGGTTCCTCTACATTATGGTTTCGCATTCGGAGGTCAATATTATTATCAAGATCAGCTGATATCCCATTCTACCAATCCACTAGGAGTGGGGTATTTTTTACCTCGAAAAACTAATAGTGAAGAACTAATAATGCCCCAATTAGAGCGTCCTAATGCATTAATAAACACGCCTGAAAGTCAAATTAGCCCAATTGCACTATCAGTATTACCTCGCCATTATGGTGAACGGGTAAAATATGCAGGTACTTTTGATGTGAAATGGCGTAATGAAACTGCCCCATTCTTACCCGAAGATTTTGATGAGAGTTATTTTCAATCAGCACCAGTTGATCAACAAATTAATTTTCCTATCGGTAGCGAAGTTATTTCTTTGACTAATATGCATCCTTCTCGCCCTAAAATTAATTTTAAACTTCCTAGGTTAAATAATGTTCCTGTGCGCATTTATCCACGTAAAGGGAATACTATCTTATTAACACCGAATGTGGACACACTCTATTTTGAACCAGAAAAAGACTTTTTTTCAGTAACTTGGCGTTGCCAACTGCCAATTCAAAATATACTGGATATTGAGCAAATCCTTATAGGTCCAAGACTGGATAGTTATGTTTCCCGTCAAACATATCAATCTATTTGTAAGAGATAAAGATGAAAAACGAAACTTATTTATCAATTGTTTCTGCTGGTGTATGTATACCTATTGGCACAGAAATTTATTCTGCAACAGCTGCAATTCGATCAGGATTAGATCATTTCCGTGAAACTCATTTTCGAGATACGCTAAATCATCCTATTATTGGGTCTTTACTATATGATTGCCAGATATGGGGGCCAGCTCGATTAATTGCGTTATTAAATAAAGTAATTGATGATTCATTAGCAAATATTACTATCAATAAAGAAAACATTGTCATCTGTTTACTCTTGCCAGAAGAAGAGCGTCCAGGAATTTATCCACAATGGTTAAGTATGGTTACAAATACTATATTGCCTCGTTTTCATAAAAGTTCTATTGCGTTATATCGTGGAAAAGCAGGTATTGGTGAGGCATTACCTTTTTTACAGCAAATATTATCAGAACAAAGCACTAACGTTGCATTATTAGTCGGTTGTGATAGTTATTTTAATGCAGAAACCATTCGATATTGCACGAATACAAATAGATTATTACATTCAGAAAATAGTAACGGTTTTATTCCTGGTGAGGGGGCTGCCTCTGTTGTATTTACATTAACAAACAATAGTAAAGAATGTGTCACTATTCTTGGTTTTGATACTCAATTAGAATCAGCCCATATTTTACAAACAAAGTTGCCTTTAAGAGTAAAAGGTTTGTCAAATGCCATTGAACAAGCTTGCCGACATTCAGATCTTCTCTTACATGACACACAATTCTATATTAGTGATGCAAATGGCGAAACTTTTTATTTCAAAGAAATTGCGTTAGCTATTACGCGGACATTAAAAGAAAAAGTCGAACATTACCCACATTATTTAATTGCTAAGAGTGTAGGTGAAACTGGTGCTGCGAGTAGCGTAATCATGTTAGCCATATTATCGGAGTGGATGAAACACCCTGAAGGTCCAGGAAATACTGGATTGATTATATCAAGTGCGGATGGCGGAGAACGAACAGCGATCATTTTACAATATCAAGAGGTAAAGTAGATGAATACGCGTGTATATATTAACAAACGAGAAATTTGTTCTAAAGCATCCGATGGGGCATCAACGGCTGCATTTCCAGATCCTTGTTGGTCTCCTGGACCCACTATTGTTCCTTACCCAAACACCTCTAGCGCAGATGCTTTATCAAATGGTACTGCAACAGTTTTTATCCAAAATAGTATGGTTGCACAAGAGGATCGTTCATTCTTTTCTACCAGTACAGGTGATGAACCAGCAACTAACGGGTTGGCCAAAGGTGTAATGACAGGAGTAATCAAAGGTAAAGCCTATTTTCGTTCATGGTCACTCAATATGAAATTTGAAGGATATGGCGTCACACGTCATCAAGATTTAATGACACATAATCATGGCTCTTTTCCATCCAACACACCTACTTTTCCTTATATTTCTCGGGGGATCTTTGGCGGACTTGAAGCTTGTGATAAAGAAAATACACAAGTTGAAAAGCACTGTGAACCCGACGAAGATAACTCGGAAATTAAACAAGAACTTAAAAAAGAAAGTCATCTTAAAAAAGCATTAGTAAGAAGAAAAAAAATACAGAATAAAAAGAATAGTAATAAATGGCACTGGACAGATGATCATTGTTCTGGGTTAGAAATAAAAATTTCAGGGAAAAACCCTGAAAAAATTGCTAAAGAGTTTATGGATGATATTTCTGATTCGATAGAAGCATTAAAAAGTGAGCTAGATTATGTTAGTGCTTTAAAAAGTAAACTCACAGACATGGCTGAAAATGCGGCATCAAAAGCATTTGGTAAAGTGATTGTAAAAGCTGGAATAAAACAAACCGCGGGCAGTACACTTCCTTTTTGGGGAAATTTAGCTATGGCCGCATGGACACTTGGAGATGCTGTTTATTCAGGTTTTGAAGTTAGTTCTATTAAATCCGCAGCTGAGGAAGGGCTTGAACAAGTCGAAGTATTATCTGAAAAAGCGGATGAGATAAAAAGATTAATAAAAGAGACTGAAAATTATAAAAATTTATCACCTGAAGAACAGATAGAAAAAGCACAAAAATTGGCTGAGGACACACAAGATATTCTTGCCAGTTTGAATGCTTGTGTTCGAGCAAGAAAATGTAATTTAGTCCCTTACTCTGTGAAAAATGCAATTAAAGGAGCTAAAGGAAGTAAAGTGGAGTCAGCTAAAAATGGGGGCTGTTGTAAAGGACAAACTGGGCATCATTTAATTTATTCTAATCTGCTAAGAGATACATGTAAAAATTATAATGAGGCAATTGCACCTACAGTTTGTGTAGAAGGTACATCTTGGCATAGCGGCAGCCATGGACGTATTCATACGGCGATGGATGATGAGCTTACTTATTTAGTTAATAATAATAAACTAGATAATAATACAATAAGTATGCAACAGGCCATTGATGCTGCAATTAATTCTCATAAAAAAACATTCCCATATGCTAATTGTTCCAATCGATGCATAAAGGCACAACTAGAAAATTATTATTTGTCGATGTGTAAAGATGCAAAATTACCCGTTAAAGACTCTAGGGGAAATCCTATAATAATTGAAAAAGAGAGAGAAAGATAATGGAATATATAACTAAAAAATATTGGGCTAAATATATCAAGGGATATATTTTTACTGGCTGTGCAATTCGAGATAAAAATATTGTGTATTTCTGTTTACGTAAAGATATTCCCTACGAGAAGGCTCGAAACTTGTGGAACAGTGAAATCCCATCGCAGTTATTATGTATTTATTTGGATACACCAGATGACCCGATTGATTATATTAGAATTGAAGGATTCGATAATCCTAAAGTGGGTATTTGTTTAAAACCAAAAGAGCAAGGAATGCTCGCTTCGAGAGGCGATGATGGATTTGCCAAGTGTATGGGCAGTGGCTCCAAATTCCCATTAGAAAAAATAATGGATGGTGATTATGCAAATCCTAAAAATATCAAATGCATTGGTGGATATGCCTACTATGTTGGTTCCGCGCGCAAGATTTATAAACGAGTAGATATTGGAAAATGGCAACGTATTCAAAATGGGATACCGGGTGGAGAAACTAATACTGATATGGGATTTAGTGACCTAGATGGTTTCTCTGAACAAGATATGTACGCCGTTGGTGGAGAAGGTGACATTTGGCATTATAACGGTGAAATCTGGATCCCTTGTGGTTTTCCATCTAATGAACAATTAAGTGCGGTATTGTGTGCCCCTGATGGTTATGTGTATGTCGGAGGCGAAGGGGGCAGTTTATGGCGAGGGCGTGAATATCAATGGGAAAAACTTTATCACGGTAGTTCGACCATTTTACTTAATCAATTGCGTTGGTTTGAAAATAAAGTGTGGGCATGTGATGACTACCGTTTGCAGTGTTGGAATGGTGAAGAGATGGTTCGCCCCAAGGAGGGAGATAAAAATATTATTACCTCTGGTCATATGGATGTCCGCGATGGAATTTTAGTTGTAGCAAGTGATTATAGCGTTGATATGTATGATGGAAGTGCTTGGCATAAGATAGTTAGGCCTTATAAATAATCGGAATACTTGAGTAGATAAATAATGTCAACAATCGCTTTTCCAACCCCAATACCTATCATTCGGCAGCACCTGAATAATGCAACATTTTATTATAAAACATTGTATGAAAGCCGTTATTCTTCATTAATCAATGTGAATAGATTTAATCATTTTAATACTTTATTAAATGCTAATTTTGATGGTTTATATTATGCAAAGGAGAGTGGTTTATACGAAGCTAAATCTGCATTATTACATTGGAAAGGCCATGAGGAAGCTTTCATCTATACTTTACTTTTTAATGAGCTAGATAGTGAAAAAAATTTTGAGCATTTTTGGCTGATGATAAAAGAATTAGGTTTTAATGCTATTATTGGTTCTTTAGAGGCACTTATTCGAGTCGAAATAAAATCTAGGAATAAACAATTAGCGATACTGAAAGAACTAGATCCTGATATTTTCATTATCGCTTTATTGAAAATAAAAGCACATAACATGGAGTTAATTCATTATAATGAATTATTATATTATTTAAATCACCCATCAAAAGAAATTAAAATTACATTATGTGATTATGTAAAAAAAATGAAGATAACAAGCTTATCAGAAAATATTTTCACACTACTAATTAACTCGAAAGACATAGCTGTTAAATATGCTGCCATAGATGTTCTGTGTTGGATATCTAATGATAAGGAATACCTTTATACAGAGCTATCTCAGCTTATTAAGTTATATTTGGAAGATATTACTTCTAAAGGGAGTCAAAGCTTAATTCATTCTAAAAAAGTAGAAAACCTAGCTAGATTAATGGGATACACATCATTTATTAATAGTGAGTTAGCAAAGCCTCCACTATTGTGTCCTGACTATTTAAATATTATTTATTATACTAATTCATGTCATGCTGAATATATCCCTTATCTTATAAATTATCTGGATGATCCAGAGTTATCAAGGCTAGCCTATAAAGGTATTTGTATACTTACAGGTATTGATGTAAATTCACCAGAATTGACATATTCTTCCTCAAAACAAATTGAATTAGCGATGAATAATCGAGTTCGTTTTCTTTCTTCAAGTGTTAATAATGTTAATCTAGAAAAAGTAAAAAAAACTATAATCTCATTGAGGTTAAAAGGGAAAATACTTCTAGGTAAACCAATATCTAATCACCATTGTGAAAAAATTATTAAAAATGGTTATCAGCTTGAGAGACATATAGCAAATTGGTATTTATGTCATTCTAATAAAGAAGAAAAATACAATGACTTTTGTTTCTTTAACCGGGTAAAAATAAGGAATCTATATGATTAATTATCTAGATGTAAATAAAGATAATATTCGTTATCAATCATCTCTTGGAAAAAAAACAGTGGTAAGCTTCTGCGCATCTTGGTGTAATAATTGCAAGTCATGGAAAGATACTTTCACGTTGTTATCTGAAAAATTTATTGATGACTGTTTTATTTGGATTGATATTGATGAATACCCAGAGTTAGTAAGTGAGATAGATCTAGATATCATTCCTGTTTTATTAATACAAAAAAAAGATGATATACATTTTCTAGGTCCAATTAGGCCCGGTTTAAATACTATTATTGACATTCTAAATTCAAATAAAGTAATGAATGTAGAGTTTGATCCAGGCATAAGAGACTTTTTTATTTCTAATGACATAGAACCAATCATTTAAATAAAATAATGTTCGAGTTATATTTTTCATGCTCGAACATTATTTTCCCTAGTCTATTTCACATAAGAAAAAATAAAGTTTAACTTATTGAACTAGTTATTTGAAAATATATTATGTGCTATCGTTACGGTGCTTTTGATTTATTACTCGCCACAATACGCCCTGATGGCGCGGAAATTCGCTTTGAATATGACTCACTCACGCGACTCAAAAAAGTCATCAACGCCACAGGGGATGTCTATTCTTATGAGCGTGATAAAGCGGGTCAAATCATTCGTGAAGTAGATTTTGCTGGACGTGAAATTCAATACCGTTACGACCGCTTAGGGCGACGTATTGCAACTCGTTCCCCTGATAATCATGAACTCCGTTATCATTATGATGAAACAGGGTTAGTTACCGAACAAAGTATTTGGCTGTCTGACGGCATCGAGCATAAGTGCCTTTCTACTACCACGTATCAATACAATGAAGTTTGCAACTTATTCGTGCCACCAATCCTGATTCGGTGGTGGAATTTGAGTATGACGACCAAGGGCATTTGTGTTGCGAGCGCATTAATGGACAAGAGATTCAGCATCAATGGGATAAAGAGCACGATATCCTCACCCAAACCCGCTTTGGTGAGCGTGAACTTAACTATGCTTTCGGTCAAATCCATGAACTGACTTCACTGCAAGTCAATCAACATGCGCCCTTGCAGTTTAGTTATAACGCGCTGGGACAAGAGTTTTTACGCCAAAGCCAAGCGGGTTTTGCTAATTCGAGCCATTACACCGCCACTGGATTATTAGCCCATCAACGTGCAGGCCGTGGAACGGAGTCCTTTTTACAATCGCTACACGATAATCCGCTTCAACCGCCAATATCGACCGATGTTCACCGAGGTTATCAATACGATAAAGCCTTTAATCTGGTCAATATCGATGATACTCGCTGGAATCGGACGCAATACTGCTATAACACCAACGACCAAATTGTTGAAACCCAATACAGCAACCAGTTTGAACGCCAAAGCGAGAAATTTCAGTACGATAACAACCTCAATATCACCGAGCACCAGTTTATTCCATCTGATGCGTAAGGTGCCTTTTTACAACTGGCGCAACAGCAACAAAAAGGCCGTGTCACTCGTCGTATCACAGCCAAAGGTTATCAAGATTATCACAGACCAATTAACCCTAAAAGTCGTTAATTAACAAGGTATTATTGATAAAATGTGGTGTTATTAATGGAATATACCTTATCAAAAGCTAAACAAACATTTAAAATAAATAATCTAAAATTCACACTAAAAAAATAAGTAAAACTAAAAAGGCAGATAAAATTAATGAATATAAATTTATTACAAAACAAATGGCTAAATAATCAATTAATCGGGCTAGATCTTATTTATGATTGCTCTGGATTAATAAGGTTTATCGATATTGATTTTATTAAAAATCCTCAATTGACATATTCCTATCAAAAAGAATACTTTCTTTTATATGAAGGAGATACAACATTAAATACACTACTAAAAGACAATGATGACATTTGGTCCGAAATTCAGATAAATAACAAAGTATTCGTTGATGATAAGCATATCGTGCTCTGTGGTGAAGGAGAAATGGGGAATGATGGATTTATTGTTAAAACAGATATAAATAATAATATAAAGTGGTTTTTACACTCAACAACGTCAAACCCATTTATAAATATTAAACAAAAAGAAAATGATATTTATATACAGTCGACATCAAATTTTCATATTGTTTTAAATTTAATCAATAATCATATTTTTATCCATAACGGAAATATTTCATCTAATAAATAAAAATCTCACAGAAACAACCATAATTTCACTTAGTGTTGTTTATCCCTCCCATTTTAATTCCCAATCAGGATAGTAACACTCAGTTACATTATTTTTACTTATAAAATTGCTCTATTTTCCATCAAAAAGAATACTATAGTTTAAAACAAGAAAATAAATACTCCCGTAAAACTTAAATTAAATTAACTTTAAATATTAATTAGTTATATAAAATTAAAATAAATAATTCATAATGAAATTTCCATTTTCTCTATTTACAATTTAAATTAAATATAAATTAATTAATTCCTATCGAGTTGCATAATATGAGTAAAACAGTTGAAAAAACTTACTTACAAAGTTAAATCATTATATTTAAATTAAATACAAAGCTAATTAAATGTAAAGAAAATTAAAGAACGTTAAATATTTCTTATTGACTAAGGAACGGTTTTATATAAAACTAAATGCATATATTAGAAAAAATTAATTATTATTTTATTTTTAGTTATTATTTTATTTCTACCAGGAAAATTAAACTCATATAAGGTAATTATATTATTGCCTAGGATAGGTATTTCTTAATTTAAATTATTCATCAATACGCTGAGTATTTAATTAAGAACTTAAGCTAAATAAGGAGCTTAGTTTAAATGAGTAAAAATACTCTTGGTAGTGTTGCGCCCAAAGAACGTATTAATATCAAATACATCCCTAATGATGGTGGTGTTCAATCCGAAGTCGAATTGCCTTTAAATATGCTTATTGTGGGCGATATGAAAGGAAAGACGGAAGAAACTCCCATTGAAGATCGTAAAACCATATCTATTAATCAGAACAACTTTAATTCTGTTATGGAAAGCGCAGGTATTAATCTTAATATTGCGGTTCCAAATGCGTTAGATAAAAAAAGTGAATCTGACCTTAACGTCAATTTAGAGATTAAATCACTACAAGATTTTTCTCCGGATAATATTGCACGCCAAGTTCCTGAGCTAAAAAAATTATTAGAACTAAGAGAAGCGCTCGTTGCGCTAAAAGGTCCTCTTGGCAATATCCCTGCTTTTAGAAAACGTCTGCAAGAGCTTCTGGAAAATGAAGCCACACGCGAACAGTTACTCAAAGAGCTCGATATTGCTAGCAAAAAATAATATTTACAGAGGATTATTCTATGTCTTTAGTTAATGAAGCCCAACAAGAGCAGATAACAACGTCTGGCGGCTCTTTGCTTGATGAAATTATGGCGCAATCAAGAATGTCGCCAGAAACCGAAGCTTATGATATTGCAAAACAAGGCGTTGCTGCGTTTATTAGTAATATTTTTGCTAACCCGTCAGAAGAAGAGCCAATCAATAAACTACTGATTGATAAAATGCTTGTTGAGTTAGACACTCAATTAAGTGCTCAAGTCGACCAAATTTTACATGCGCCAAAATTTCAAGAAATTGAATCTTCTTGGCGTTCATTAAAATTACTTGTTGATCGTACTGATTTTCGTGAAAACATTAAAATCAATATCTTACATGCGACAAAAGAAGAACTATTAGAAGATTTTGAGTTTTCACCTGAGATTGTACAATCTGGTTTCTATCAGCATGTTTACTCATCAGGCTATGGTCAATTTGGTGGTGAACCCGTCGCAACAGTGATTGGTAACTATGCCTTTAATAACACCACGCCTGATCTGAAATTAATGCAGTACGTCAGCGCAGTGGGGGCAATGGCTCATGCGCCATTTATTTCATCTGTTTCACCTAATTTCTTAGGCATTAATAGCTATGCTGAATTGCCTGCAATCAAAGACTTAAAATCAGTATTTGAAGGCCCCGCTCATACCAAATGGCGTTCACTGCGAGAATCTGAAGATGCACGTTATTTAGGTTTAACAGCACCTCGTTTCTTAGTGCGCTTACCTTATTCACCTACCGAGAATCCAATTAAGTTATTTAATTATTCTGAAGATGTGAAGCAAGATCATGAACATTACTTATGGGGCAATACCGCTTTCTTATTAGCAAGTTGTATTAATGACAGCTTTGCAAAATATCGCTGGTGTCCAAATATCATTGGCCCTCAAAGTGGCGGAACCGTAGGTGATTTACCTGTTCATAATTTTGAAGCAATGGGTGAATTACAAACTAAGATCCCAACAGAAGTTTTAATCACTGACAGACGTGAATTTGAGTTAGCAGAAGAAGGTTTTATCACCTTAACAATGCGTAAAGGTAGCGATAATGCCGCATTCTTCTCTGCAAACTCGGTACAAAAACCGAAAAACTACCCTAATACACGTGAAGGAAAATTAGCAGAAACTAACTATAAGTTAGGGACTCAACTTCCTTACATGTTTATTATCAATCGTTTAGCTCACTATATTAAAGTACTGCAACGCGAACAAATTGGCTCATGGAAAGAGCGTCAAGATCTTGAGCGTGAGCTTAATATCTGGCTAAAACAATATATTGCGGATCAAGAAAATCCTCCCGCAGATGTTCGTAGCAGACGCCCTCTTCGTTCAGCACAAATCCAAGTTCTTGATGTTGATGGTGATCCAGGTTGGTATCAAGTGGCTATTCAAGTTCGCCCTCATTTTAAATATATGGGTGCAAACTTTGAGTTATCACTTGTTGGTCGCTTAGATAAGGAATAAGTGCGATGACAGCTCTATATAATTTGGAAGATAACCCCGCTTCCAGTTTATTTGAGCGCATACAAGGGAAGAGCGTTGGCTCTTCCCAACGCGCAAAAATCCAAGCGTTACTCATGTCAATTAAGCAAAATTTAAATCAGGTTTTAAACAGTAGACCTCTAGGTTGCCAAAGTACTCCAGCTTTAGGTGTTCCTGATTTAAATGATGCGACATTAACAGGAGTCGATTTCAAGGTTCATTTATCCAATATTATTGCGGATTGTATTACGACTTATGAACCAAGAATAACCAATGTCACTGTTCATTTTATAGAAAATGAAGCGGAGCCACTGTCACTGCAATTTAATATTACGGCTTTTATCTTATTAGAAAATCAAAAGCAACTTATTGAATTTAATGTGCAATTAGACAGCAATCGTAGATACCAATTGACGCAATTTTAATATGTCTTCAAATCACTATTTTGATAATGAACTAAGCTACCTCGATAAGCTTGAACAGTATGTTGCAACTGAAAAACCGCAGCTTATTAATCGAATATCTGAAAAGGTGCGTGATCCTGATGCCGCGCGCCTGTTAGACGGTATTGCTTATTTATCGGGTAATTTACGAGAACAAATAGATAGACAATTCCCTGAACTAACAAACAGTTTAGTTAATATGCTATGGCCTGCTTATGCACGCCCATTTCCTAGCATGACTGCAATAGAATATCGTACTGAAGCCACTCAGAAATGTGCGGTTAAAATAGCAAAGGGGCAACCTTTTGTGAGTCGCCCACTCTATATTCAAAATGAATTAGCCGAAAATGATGAAGATAATTGGCATAAATGCCAGTTTACACAGTGTCGTGATTTATGGGTACTTCCACTACAAATAACACAAGTGACTCAAAATCAGGATACATTGGATATTCATTTTTCTCTAAACCAATTACAGTCATTAGCTGAAGTTGGCTTAGAGAAACTGTGTATTTATCTTAATGGGCTTTCTTATACAACGACTCAGTTATTTTATTTATTAAATAACAAAGTCAAAAAAGTAAAAATAACAACCAATCAGCATCAATTTACCTTAGCGCATTTTGCTATTGAACCTATTGGTTTTCATGCTGAAGACTCTCTTTTACCTTATCCTAAAAATAGTTATGAAGGATATCGCTTATTACAGGAATACTTTTGTTTCCCTGAAGCCTTTATGTCTTTATTAATCAAAGGATTAGATAACATCCCTCCTACTTTGGTTTCTGATACTTTTACATTATCAATTCAATTTGATAGTGATATTCCAGAAGCCATGCTGATCACGGAAGATTGCATAAAGATAAATTGCGTACCTGCTGTTAATTTATTTGAATCGGAAAGTGAAGCAATAAATTTAACGGGAAAAGAAACAGAATATGTTCTAAATAAAAGTCATAAAAAACAAGATTGTTATGATATTTTCTCAATAAACGCGATCCAAGGTTTACGTTATATTCCTAATCAGCGTTCTTATATTACGCATTACACGGCTTTCGAAAGTTTTCATCATCAAAATAATCAAGAAAATCCAGAAAGAACGGGTTATTACCGTTTGAAAATAGCACACCATAAATCACATTATGGTTATCAACATACCTTGTCATTTGTGCGAAATAATGAACCTGACTTACTAAACTGTGAAGAAAGTATTTCAGTATCGATGAACTGTACTAATCGTACACTCGCTTCTTCATTATCTTCTCATTCGATAAAGCTTGATGAAAATAGCGTTATTTCAGGTATTTTATCTGCCAGTAATATAATTAAACCAACAAAAGCACTTTATCCTTTATTAGGAAATACGTTGTATTGGTCAGAACTCACTAATTTATCTATTAATTATCAATCTTTATTAAGCTTAACCGCACTCAAACAAATTTTACAGTTATACGATTTTAAAGCGACGTTCTATCAACAATCGGCTCGCCAATCTCAAAAATGCCTCGATGCAATCACAAATTTAAAAACAGAGTCTATTGAGTATTTGTATAAAGGTTTGCCTGTAAGAGGTGTAAAAACAACATTATCGATGCATCAAAGCGCCTTTATTTCAGAAGGAGCAATGTATCTATTTTGTTCTGTATTAGCACAATTTTTTACCCTTTATACCAGCGTTAATATGTTTCACGAATTGGAAGTGATTAATTTAGATAATAAGGAAATTTATCTTTGGCCAGCGAAAATAAACCAGCAAATACTCAAATAACAGATATTGAGAAAATTCAACGCTGGCTAAATAAAAAAGCGGGCAAATCTGTTACTGAATATAGCTTCTATCAATTAGTTGAGTTGCTTAATAAACTGCATTCTCATAAAACAGCATTGAATAATGAAGTCTCTATTCAGTTTAGATCAAGCGCTAATACGGCGTTTCCAACTCGTGATGTCGTTTCATTACGCCAAGATGAACAAGGTCAGTTTGATCTAGAAGTGTCTTTTTTGGGTTTGCATGGTAGCCAATCGCCATTACCAGGTTATTACCTTGATCATTTCGCATGGGAAGATGCTCAACAAGCCAATCAATTAACTGATTATCTTAATTTATTTAATCATCGCTTAGTGACTTTACTCCATCGTATATGGCGTAAATATCGCTATTACATCTGTTTTGAAGATGGTGGTCATGACGCATTTTCTCGTCATATGTTCTCTTTGGTAGGACTAGGAAGCGAAGCCAATCGTGGCATGATGAACATCAACCACAGCAAAATGCTGGCTTATGCCGGATTGCTTGCCAGCCCAAGTCGCTCCCCTGATGTTATTTGTAGCTTAATTTCTCACTGCTTTGATTTAGAAAAAGTGGAATTAATCGGGTGGCAAATACGCAAAGTTCCTATTCCTGAAGATCAACAAAACCGTTTAGGTGTTGTTGCTCGTCATTCAGGGCAGAAATCACGCCCAAAAATGGTTTTAGGTGAGAATTTTAATATTGGCTCTCATATCTATGATTGCAATGGTAAATGCACGATTGAAATTAGTGAATTACCTCTCGATCGCTATATGTCGTTTCTTCCCAATGGCAAAGACTTTTTGTCACTTATTACTTTCGTTTCTTACATCATGCATGAACAACTTGCGTGGGATTTACGCCTGCGTATCGCAGACAAACAGGCTAATGGGATCTGCTTAGGTAAAGAACAACACAATCAATTAGGTTGGCAAAGTTTTCTAGGAAAGCCTGAAGCCAATCCTAGTGTGACAATGACTATTTTGGAATAATATTATGGATAACTATTTACCCACAATCTCTTTTCGCTTAATAAATAGTGAGTTGCTTGAAAGTGGCTATGTACCAAATAGTCAATTTACACAACTTGGTGGCACGATTGGTAGCAGTAAACAATCACACTGGGTAATACAAGATACTCAATCATCTATTGCATCCACACAATGCGCTATCGCTTGGCAAGATAAACAATTTTGTTTAAAAACACTTGTTGAGCCTGTTTATATTAACAATGCACTGATCCCCATTCATATTGGGGCGGTCTGTTTATCTCAAAACGATCAAGTCAAAATCGGGCAATTAGTTTTATCCGTTAATATCAATTTAACGCAAAACAATAAACAAGATCTTATGGCGATGACGCCACAATCATTGATCGAGACTGATGATAATCCACTAGATCCCTTGCTACAAAAAAACGCCCCTTCTGTTCATAAAACAGAAAGTCCTCTGCCTTTAGCGCCGACAGTTTCAGGCTCAATGACGCATGATCCATTAAAAGCCCTTGAGAATGAAAGCTTAGAGCTTATTCAAGGATCATCTTCTAACGCACATCATTACTCTCTTTCTTCGCCTCGTTCAGATAACCAGGGAGATCTCATGGTTCAGGAATTTATGGATTTGCCAGAAATAACTTCTCAAGATAATGAAACAAATGCAGACATAGACTATGTCGCAATTAATCCATTAATGAAAGGACTGGGCGTACACCTTAACTTACAAAACTCACAGCAAGCGAATGATTTTCTTATTGAATTAGGAAAAACCACGCAATCTGCAATTAAAGGTTTATTAGCATTACAACAGCAGGAAAATTTACAAGATAAACAGCTACGCCCAATTGAAGATAATCCGCTTCGTTTAAATAATGAATATGACAGTGTTATGCGTTTAATGTTTACGGATGAACGTAGCCCTGTGCATTTATCAGCTCCTTCTGCTGTCGCAGAAAGCTTACACAATGTGCAATTGCATTATCACGCTAATCAAGAAGCCATTTCTGCTGCATTAGCCACGTTATTAGAAGCTTTCTCTCCAGATCATTTATTAAAACGTTTTTCTCATTATCGCCGTAGTTACGACAACACGCCAAGTGATAGCTCTTGGGCTTGGGATATGTATACCAATTATTACAATGAGTTAGCATCATCTCGCCAACAAGGTTTTGAGAAACTATTTTATGAGGTCTATACCCACGCTTATGACCGCGCCTTAAGAAAAGGGCTTGATGAGGTGTGATATGTCGATAAAAACGTTCATGACTTACCTCTTTTTTATTTTTGCAGCCACTCAACTCAGTGGGTGCAGTAGCCCTATTGAAGCCATATCAAAAATAGGCAAAGTCATGTGGGACCCATCAACACCTGTGGGTAAAGAAAAAGAGCAGCCTTCAATTGTCTCACTCACGTTATTAGCAGAGCCTGAAATCAATCCTAATGATCAAGGCGAGGCAACGCCAGTTCAATTACAAATTGTGTATATGAATGAAGAGTCGATCTTTGCGTCTTTAGATCAAGACCAAATTATTGAAGAAGATTGCGATCTGAAAACGCTATTAAAGAAAAATTATATCGATCATCAAGATTACACCCTTTTACCGGATCAATATAAGCCGCTCGATCCCATTGAGCTAGATAAAAAGAATAAGTATATCGGGATCATTGCCTATTACTCAGATGTCAATATTACTCAATGGAAGAAAATATTAAAAATCAATGGGATTGGTCATCATTACAATCTACTCGTCCATATCAAAGAAAATGAAATTGAATTTAGAAAAGAAGAGGATCAATAACAATGTCTACGAAAAATAAAGTGATATGGCATGAAGGGTTGTTTATTAAACCTCAGCATTTTCAGCAGCAGCAACGTTATCAAGACTATATTATTGAAACGCTGATAAAAACCTATCACGCTCATTACTATGGTTTAAGCCAACTAACGCTGAATACTGAATTATTAAGCCTTGGCCGCATTGGACTTAAAGAAGCCTCTGGAATTATGCCTGATGGCACGCTGTTTTCTATTCCACAGCAAGATAACCTTCCTTCGCCCATTGATATTTCACAAATTAATGAAGGCAGTGACAACATTGTCTACTTGGCATTGCCATTACAAAACAGCACAGTCAGTGAGATCTCGCATTCCCATAACGGCAATCATTTATTGGCTCGTTATAGCGATGTATTAACACAAGTACGTGACTTGCATACTGAAAATGGGGATATCAGCACACTCAATATTGCAAAGCTCAATCCTATTTTAAAATTAGGAAAAACAGAGCTAGATGCTTATGTCATGTTACCTATCTGCAAAATAAGAGAAATCAGTGCTGATGGTAGTTTAATTCTGGATAAAAACTACATTCCTACCTGTCTAAATGCACGAATTTGTCCGATTTTAGCGGAGTTTTTAGCCGAAGTTGAAGGCGCCCTATTTGAGCGAGGACGCCAAATTGCAGAACGTATTGGCTCTCCTGGTCAACAAGGCGTTGCTGATGTAGCAGAATTTATGATGTTGCAGCTTCTTAATCGCGCTTATCCTCAATTTTCACATTTATCTAAGCAGACTGTCGTTCATCCAGAACAACTCTTTAAAGAGCTACTTCAATTTAATGGTGAAATTCAAACTTTCACTAATGGCTCTCGTTTGCCTGATAAATTACCGATTTATCGCCACTACGACTTGGCAGCAGGCTTTTTGCCCCTAATTAAATCTATTCGACAAGCATTAAGTGTCGTCTTAACACCAAGAGCGGTACCTATTCCATTGCAAAAACAAGAGCATGGCATTCGTGTTGCGACAATTCATGACAAACAACTTCTGCAAAATGCGGAATTTATTATTGCGGTGCGCGCTCAGTTACCTCAAGAGCAACTGCGTCGCCAATTCGCCCAACAAGCAAAAGTGACGTCAGTGAATCAAATTCGTGATTTAGTCAGTGTTCAAATGCCTGGTGTTGGTTTTATTCCGTTATCAACAGCACCTCGTCAATTGCCATATCACTCAGGCTATACCTATTTCCGCTTAGATCCTCAAGGCGAGTCATGGGCAGATATACAGAAACACGGAAATATTGCATTCCACGTATCAGGACAATTCCCTGAACTTGATATTCAACTTTGGGCAATAAGAAGTGGAACACAACATGAGTGATTTATCATTAATACAAGAGCTTACTGAAAAAAAAGTGAGCCATAAATCATATCAATTACCATTGCGTGGTAACAACATCAATCCAATGATTGATGTTGCAACACCATTGCTAGGTATGGTGATCAGAATGAAATCAATGTCGGCAACGCCACTATCAGAAAAGCTTTTTCAGCAAGTGGTCACTGACATTCAAGCCATTGAACAACAACTTCAAACACAAGGTTATGAACCGGGTGCCATTGTTTCATTCCGTTATGTGTTATGCACATTCATTGATGAAGCAGCATTAGAGCTGGGTTGGGATCAAGATAACGACTGGGTAAAACAATCCTTATTAGTACATTTTCATAATGAATCATGGGGTGGTGAAAAGGTTTTTGTATTAATAGAACGCTTATTAGGTGAGCCTAAACGTTACCTCGATTTATTAGAGTTTATTTACCTCTGTTTATGCCTTGGCTATCGCGGTCGCTATAAAGTCAGCAATGGCTATGGAGATGACTTTAATAAATTACTTCGCCAACTTCAAAAACAGATCCAACAACTTAAAGGTGAGTCTCAACCCGTTGTTTTATACAAAGAAAATGGCAAAAAGTCACATCAATATCGTTTAGGACAACGCTTTGGTGTTCGTTATATCGCCATTGGCTCGCTGATCTTCGCCACGATTATTTACACCGTTTATGCTTCTAGATTGAGACATCAAACTCTCAATATTTTGGAACAGCTTAATACACTTCTTAGCTAGGACGCCCTTATGATCCAGATTGATCTCTCAACATTAGTTAATAGACTTCACCCTATTGCTAAACATGCTTTAGAAAATGCGGCTGCGTTTTGTGTAAGCCACCAGCAACTTGAAATTACAGTAGACCAATTTTTACAACAACTGCTGGAAACACCACTAACGGATATCCGCACTATTTTTAATAAAGTTGATATCAATCCCACTGAATTAACAGCACTTTTAAATCTTAACGCTGTACAGCACCAAAGCGTAACTCAAAGTTATCCAAATTTTTCTCCACTATTAGTCGAATGGCTAAAAGACAGTTGGCTATTGGCTTCAGCGGAACTTAGCCATAACACATTACGTTCAGGCGCGTTGTTACTCACTTTATTGCAAATGCCTCATCGTTATTTGCCTAAATCAGCAGTTGAATTACTCTCACAAATCAATAGAGAGCAACTCAAACTTAACTTTGATGAATGGACTCTCACATCAGCAGAAACGCCAATAACAGAAGCTAATAAATCATCCAATAGCTATGTTCAGTCTGATTCAATGCTTGCACGTTTTACACAAAATATGACGCAACAAGCACGAGATAACCAGTTAGATCCTGTTTTATGTCGTGATCATGAAATTGATTTAATGATTGATATTCTCTGCCGTCGTCGTAAAAACAACCCTGTGGTTGTTGGTGAAGCTGGTGTGGGTAAAAGTGCCTTAATTGAAGGATTGGCCTTACGTATTATCGCAGGGGAAATTCCTGAAAAGCTCAAAGAATGTGAGTTATTAACATTAGATTTGGGCGCTCTTCAAGCGGGTGCTGCCGTAAAAGGGGAATTTGAAAAACGCTTTAAAGGCATTATGCAAGAAGTGGCTCAATCACCGACTCCTATTATCCTATTTATTGATGAAGCCCATACCTTGATTGGTGCAGGAAATCAGCAAGGTGGATTAGATATTTCCAATTTGCTCAAACCTGCATTAGCCCGCGGTGAATTAAGTACTATTGCAGCAACCACTTGGAGCGAATATAAAAAATACTTTGAGAAAGATGCTGCATTAGCGCGTCGTTTTCAACTTGTTCAAGTGAAAGAGCCTAGTGCCGATGAAGCGATTATTATTATGCGCGGATTACGCTCTATTTATGAAAAAGCGCATCAAGTTTTTATTGATGATGAAGCGCTCTGTGCATCAGCACAATTAAGTGAGCGTTATCTTTCTGGCCGTCAGCTTCCCGATAAAGCCATTGATGTACTTGATACCGCTTGTGCTCGTGCGGCGATCAATCTTTCGACGCCTCCTAAACAGCTATCAGCATTAAAAACACAACGCCATCAAATCAATATGGAGCGTGATGTATTAATCCGTGAACAGCAACTGGGTTTAAAAGATCATTCAGAGCGCTTAGCAATATTAGAAAATCAGTCTATTGAGATTGAAACACAGCTTGATGAGCTTCAACAAGCGTGGGAAAAACAGAAAAAGATTGTTCGTGAAATTATCGAATTACGTTCAACTTTATTATCAACATTAACTCACTCGCTTGAGGAAGAAACAGACGGTGAAAGTGTTGAAAATAATCGTGATGATCTAAAATCTCGATTAAACACGCTAAATGAAGAGTTAAATGAATTACATCAACACTCTTTATTAGTCTCACCTCATGTAGATAAAAAACAAATTGCTGCCGTTATTGCTGAATGGACAGGCGTTCCACTTAATCGCTTATCACAAGATGCGCTATTAGTGGTAACAGAGCTTCCTACCTATCTTGAGCAAAGTATTAAAGGTCAATCACTCGCAATCAAACACCTTCATAAGCACTTATTAACAGCACGTGCTGATCTACGTCGCTCAGGTCGTCCATTAGGGGCATTCTTGTTAGCAGGGCCAAGTGGTGTTGGTAAAACAGAAACCGTGATTCAAATTGCTCAGTTAATGTTTGGTGGAACGCAGTATTTAACCACGATCAACATGTCTGAATTTCAGGAAAAACACACTGTTTCTCGCCTAATTGGTTCACCTCCAGGTTATGTCGGTTATGGCGAAGGCGGAGTATTAACAGAGGCTATCCGCAAAAAGCCTTATTCTGTTGTATTACTGGATGAAGTAGAAAAAGCTCATCCCGACGTTTTAAATCTGTTTTATCAAGCCTTTGATAAAGGCGAGTTAGCTGATGGCGAAGGTCGTATTATTGACTGTAAGAATGTCGCTTTCTTCCTAACCTCTAACTTAGGCGATCACATCATTATGGCGAATGCAGATAAGCCAGATGAATTGCATGATGCGCTCTATCCAGAATTAACCACTTTCTTTAAACCTGCTCTTTTAGCACGTATGGAAGTCATTCCGTTCTTACCGTTAACGCAGGCTATTCTCAAAGAAATTATTACTCACAAACTAACACGTTTAACCGAGTTACTTACACAACGCTTTCATGCAGAAATCAGGCTAGAAGATGCGGTTTCAGATGAAATATTGCAACGTGCTTCACGAGCCGAGAACGGAGCAAGAATTTTAGAATCCATTATTGATGGCGCACTACTCCCGCCTCTTTCACTCCTTCTATTGCAACACAGTGCAAGAAATGAAGATATCAGGACGATACGGTTATCAACGCAAGATAACCAATTTATTGCAGAGGTAAATGTAGAACTATGAAGCACAGACTGAAAAATGCGCTCTCTCTCTTAACTTGTTTAGATGTGGACTCACTGATCAGCCAATTTCTTGAACTCAGTATGCCTCGCAGTCCATTCAGCGCACTTATTGTTTCAATGATTAATAAATCAGAGAACCGCTTAGAGAGCTGGAGCATTGATCTTAATGAAAAAGTAGAGAAAAAACATTTGGATGTCGATATGACAGAAGCGGATCACCCGTTGATCCAGCTTCTATCACAACCACAATCTGTACTTTGGAATGATCTAAAACAAGGCAGCTATATTAGCGATCACGCTTTACAGCAATTTATCGCCAAACAACCTGTGCATTGTGGATTGTTTAGTATTCCCTTTACTGATCTGAATAATAAACCTTGTGGGTTAATTATTATGTTAGGGCAAGATCTCGATGAAACAGTTTATGAACAAGGGATCTTCTCTATTTACTGCAATATTTTTCATCATCAATTAAAAAGTATTTTGGCGTTTTCTCAATCACAACAGAAAATTGCTGATCTGCAATATCTATTGAAACTACAACAAGAAAAAGAAGAGAAAATTAATCAAACGTTACGTTCATTATCTGTATCTAATTTAACTTCAACGCGGATATCGCCACACTCTTTTGCTGAGGTAAACGATCTTACTTTAGCCACCGAACACTATGAAGCGTCAATTCTGCGTTATCAACAAGAAAGCAGTAATGACGATCTCAATTTAATTGCTGAAAATTTAAATATTTCAAAGCGATCTCTTCTATACAAATTAAAAAAATATGGATGTCTTGAATGAACTATTCACGGACGATTTATTTCATTTTTCTGGCTTTCTTTTCGCTCAGTAATGCCTTTGCACAAGCACAAGAAGATGAAGTTAACCTTACTGAACAAGCGCTCTCTCAATGTCGTGAAGAGGTATCTCAACTTATTCGCTTATCCTGTTATGACCAAATTAATGTTGAGAATAAGCAAATTTCTACTTTTGATGTCAGTGCAATGGGCGATATTTGGCGCTTAGCGGTAGAACATGAAATGAAGCGAGAAAATTATACTGCGGGATTTATAGTAACAGCTAATAACACGGGTACTTATCCCGTTATTATGACGATCCCCGCAATGGGATATCAACCACCCCGCCCTGTTTTAATGCTCAGTTGTATTGACAACATTACCCGTATGCAAATTGCGTTACCGAAAAAACAAACAGCAGGAAATGTTCTGCTAATAACGGATAAAACCCAATTAAGCAGCGAATGGTTTCTACGCGAAGATGGTTATTTACTTGAAGCAAGTCGCGGTATACCCGGCATTGATGAAATCAAGCAACTACTTTCCAGCGCTAAATTGACCATAAAATTAGCGAATGATGAGCAATTAACCTTCAATATTTCAGGCATTAACGAAGAGATAAAACCTCTACGTTCAGCCTGTCATTGGTGATAATAATGACAACAAAAACGCTCTGCACATGGCGAGAACAACTTTTAGCCTCTTTGGATGAGGCTAAAATAAGTAGCCAGCTTGATGAAAATAGCGCTGATTGGGAATATATCGAAAGTGAAATGATAAAATTTGGCTCACTAAGCCATAGCACTTTAGATATTGATGATATTCAACGTCGCGCATTACAGCTGTTCGCAACACAAACCAAAGACTTTCGCCTATTAGTGCATTTTTTAAGAACACTACAACATGCTGCTATTCCTGAAGAACTCGTTATTGCCGCTACTGTTGCCAGCGCCTATATGCAACATTATTGGGATATCAGCTACCCTAACAATCCGCGTTTAAAACTACGCTTAGCACAACAAATTCTTAAGCGTTTTGAATCCGTCAAAAACAGTTTTTGCCAACAAGCTACGCCTGAACAGCGTGATGATATTTTGGGTGAATTCGCCTATTTAGCACAATTTTGGCATACCAGTCAGCCTAGTTTATCTACGCAAATGGATGAATTAAGCCTGGCGTATCAACATATAGAAAATACACAAAAATCGACCATTATTGTTGAAGAAAGTGTAAAAGCAGAGCCCATTAATGAAGTAAAAACACCTTCTCAAACACCCGTCAGCGTGACTTCTGAAGCAGAACAACATCTCGTTGAAATTAATCAAAGTGATGATCGCCAATGGAAGCAAACACTATTAAAAGTCGCGAGCATTCTTTGTGAACAAGCACCTAATGATGCTATCGGTTATCGCCTACGCCGATATGCTATTTGGCACAATATTCAAACACTCCCAATGAGTGATAAACAAGGTAAAACCCCGTTAGCAGCAGTAGCCATTGATAGAGTGACCGACTATAAAGCGCAACTCGCACAACCGACACTCACCTTAATCAATCAAATTGAACAGAGCCTAACGTTAGCGCCTTACTGGTTAGATGGTCATTATATTGCGGCTCAAGCTGCTCAATCATTAGGGCTAACTCATATTTCAGCAGCTATTGCTCAAGAGCTTTCACTATTTTTAACGAGATTACCTCAGCTTAACCATCTCTATTTCTCTGATATGACACGCTTTATTTCAGAAGAAACTCATCAATGGCTAAGTCATTTAGAAAACAAAACGAATAATAATGCGAGTCCTTCGTTATCTCTTCAAAATGAGCAACAAGAAATTATGACCTGCTTTGAAAAAGAAGGCCTTAACGCTGCGTTATTAATGATTGATAACGCCATTTCAATCACAACAGAACCCCGCCAGCGGTTTTATTTGCAGTTACTCTCAGCACAACTTTTTGAAGCATCAAAAATGAGTTCCATCGCAAATATGTATTTTAATCAGCTTTATCAAGATGCGCTTCGATATTCATTATCAGAGTGGGAACCCAATTTATTAAGTCAATTAGCATCAAAAGCGGAACATCAACAGAACTCGTCTTCTCATAGGGAATAATAATGAATTGGTCATTTCTTTCTGGAAAGAAAATAACGGATTTTATAAAAAAAATTTTCTTTGCTGATAAATCAAAAATTAAATCCTTCTTTTTACTTTTTATTGCCTTAATTCCGGCTCTGTTTGTCATTTGGATTTGGTGGTGGGGAGCGAATTATGAATTTAAAGGGGATTACCCATTAAGATCGCTCAGTGCACGCTGGTTAGCGACTGTTATCACTATTTTAGTCGTTGTTAGTTGGGTTGGTATTGCAACATGGCTGCGTGTAAGGAAGCTTGAAGGCCTGAAATTGGATGTTGAACTCGCTATTGTCGATCCCGTACTTAATGATATTGAGCACCAGAACCGTTATTTAAACTACTGGAAATCGCAATTTATTAAACATCAAAATGGGCATACCAATGCGCTTTATCAAAAGCCTTGGTACTTTATTCTAGGTACCGATGAAAGTGGCAAAAATACATTATTAAAAAATAGCCTCAATACATTAGATATTGCGCCTATTGAAAACATCGTTAGCGAACAAAATTTACCTTTGCATATAAAAATGTTATTAGCTGACCAAGCTATATTATTAATGCCAGAAGGTAAGTTAATTACGCAACCCAATCTTATTTTAGAAAAGCCAAAACTTTATCACCGATTATGGAATGAGTTATTAGTCTGGCTAAATGAACATCGTTCTCGTCAGCCAATGAATGGCATTATTCTTACTATTGATACATTACAACTGCTGACAAACGATAAAGAGAAAAATAGCCAATTTATTGCTTCATTGCATATGCGATTACAAGAAATTCGCATCGCTTTTAATAGTCAATTACCTATTTATATCGTGTTTACAAAGCTCGATTTATTACAGGGATTTGACGCTATGTTTCAGTCACTAGAAGCCAAACAGCGTGATGAAATATTAGGTGTGACATTCCGATTAAATAGTGAAAACAGTTGGGAAAAAGATCTTAATGCATTTTGGGAACAGTGGGTAAGCCAAATGAATAGCGCCCTTCCTGAGATGATGTTGAATCGCGTTGATGAAAGCCAACGTACTAAGTTATTTAGTTTTATTCGTCAAATCCAAGGGCTAAAAACTAACGTTATTAGCCTGCTTAATGCATTAACGTCCAGTAATAAAGAGCAAAATATTCAATTAAGAGGAGTATACCTCACTTCAGCAACACAAGTCGGTCAAGTTGATAATATCTTTAGCCAAACGGCCTCAGTTCAATACCATTTACCAACAGCACCGCTAGCCACTTGGCCCATTGCAGAAACTCATAGTTATTTTACGCAATCACTTTTTCAACATGTTTTGTTATCAGAGCCGAATCTTGCCGCGGAAAGTCAATTTTGGCTTAAAAAACATCGTAGAAGAGTTCTATTAGCTTCCGCTATTAGTGTTGTTGGTATTATCGCTTTATGGAATGGCTGGAGCCATTATTACAGTAAAAACTACCAATCTGGCGAAAATGTACTTAATGAAGTTAAAGCATTTCACTCTTCAGAAGCGACAATTACCACCAATACCGCAGGAAAAGAACAACTTGCGGTATTAAATCCATTATTAGATGCCACATTGGCTTACGGTAATTATCGCGAAAAAAGTGATACTTTTTCTGATCTGGGGTTATACCAAGGAAAGAATGTCGGCCCTTATGTCGAAAATGTTTATCTCCAATTGATAACCGAACATTATCTACCTTCAATTATGAATTCTTTACTGACTGAGTTGAATAAAGCACCCGCTGGTAGTGAAGAAAAATTAGAGATATTACGCATTATGCGCATGCTTGAAGACAAGAGTGGGCGCAACAATGAGATTGTTGAAAACTTTATGGCCAATTATTGGAGTCGCTTATTTACAGGTCAGAGAGATATTCAATCTCAATTAATGTCACATCTACAATACGCATTAAAACATACCGATTGGCAAACTCAACGCAAGGCGGGTGAGGTAACGGCTATTAATGCTTTTACACCATTTACTCAGCCACTCAATACAGCGCAAAAAGAGTTGAGCCGTTTACCTCTTTATCAACGTGTTTATCAAACATTACGTCTTAAAGCGAACCAAGCACTCTCATCACCATTAAATATACGTCATCAAGTTGGCCCTAGTTTTGACTCTATTTTTACTGCGATTAATGAAGATAAACTTCAAATGCCTCAGCTTTTAACGCTGTATGGATTAACAAACTACTTTACTCAACATAATGATGAGTTGGTGGATCTAACCTTCTTAGATGCATGGGTATTAAATTTAAATACAAATACTCAATACAGTGAAAGTGACAGAAAAGAGATCCAACGCCAAATCACTGAGCAATACCTCAATGATTATACGGCTCAATGGCGTGCCGCCATGAGTAATCTTGAAATAAGAGAATTTGAATCACTACAAGATGAGATAAATGCATTAGAGCAAATTATTAGCGGTGAACAGCCCATTCGTCGTGCATTACAAGTACTAAGAGATAATACAACATTACCTAAAATAGATAGTTCGTTACCTATTGCGGATCAAAAGGCAATAATGGATGAATTGAAATACAAATTGCTCACTCGATTAGATAAAGAATTTGCACCTCAAACTGAAATTCTTGTCAGTAATAATGGTGAGAATTTACAAAATCTCAATCAAAAATTAAATGAACTTCATCGTTATTTATTAGGTATTTATAACTCGCCAGTACCGGGTAAAGCAGCTTTAAAGGCCGTAACCTCTCGCCTTGAAGATAATAATCGCGACATTATTTTTGAATTATCTCAATCAGCTAAAACATTGCCAGAACCAATGAATCGTTGGGTAGGACAATTAGCGCATCAAGCGTGGAATGTTGTACAAAAAGAAGCGATTCGCTACATGGAGGTTGAGTGGAATGAAACCGTCGTTAAGCAATATCATACCTATATTATAGGTCGCTATCCGTTTAATGCAGCAACCACACAAGATGTTCCTTTAAGTGAGTTTGAGCGCTTTTTCAAACCCAATGGCACATTAGATAGCTTCTATCAGCAAAACCTACGCCTTTTTGTGGAAAATAACTTGATTGAAAATAGTGATGGTCAATCACTTATTCGTCCTGATGTATTAGAACAACTTGAAATTGCTAATCGAATTAGAAATACGTTTTTTAATGCTCAAGGAAATTTAGAAGCGCAATTTGCCATCGAAGCACTTTCTCTCGCTGGCAATAAACGTCGTAGTATTTTAAATCTTGATGGACAATTACTCGATTATTCACATGGCAGAAGCCATACCGTACATATGGTTTGGCCTAATTCAATGCGTTCAAATGTCGAGAGCAAGCTTACCTTAGTGCCTATTTCTGGAGATAAGTCACCGCGAGCTATTTTATTTAATGGGCCTTGGGCACAAATGCGACTCATTAATGGTGGCAAACTTACCAATATAAAACCGCACTCTTTCGATGTGAAATTCACCCTTGATGGTGGTGATATGGCATATCGGATCACAATCGATGAATCTAATAATCCTTTCTTTGGTGGATTATTTACTCGCTTCAAATTACCAGAAACCCTTTATTAACTGATTTCCCCTCATATTTATGAGGGGATAGGATATTTCATGAATACGCCAAAAGAAAAATTTGTGATAAAAATTGCAGGCTCCCCTTTAGATATCCCTGAATTTATCGCATTAAAAGCGGAATTTAATAAACTTAATCATCCTTCTCAACCTGAGATCAGTTGGACGCTTATTGAATCTCTCTCATTAACGTTATTTAAAACCCATGGTATCGATTTACAGAGTAGCGTTTATTACACGCTGGCTCGTCTTCATTTAAATGGATTAAATGGTTTTACTGAAGGATGCGAGTTACTTGCCAATATAGTGGTGAGTCAATGGGATAATCTTTGGCCTACTCAGCCAAATCATCGGTGTGATGTTTTAAATTGGTTTAATACCAAAGCTGGTGTTTTATTGCGTCAGTTAACATTCTCACCTACTGATTTACGTTTAATTTATCGCTCAGAAAGAGCGCTGCAATTAATTATCGATCAACTTGCTCATACTGATTGGCCTAAATTACCAAAGCTAGAAAATTTACTTTGGTTTTTCCAAAATGCAGCGAAAACCTTAGAGCAAAGTACAAAAAGTTTGACTCAAAAAAGTAGCAATAATGCCGTTAAGATCCCGCCTATTGTCTATATCAGTGCATCTGATGAACTTAAAGAAACTAATATTTCTAAACCTAACCCTATCGCCGAAGTTGTTTTATATGACGATCCTCCCATTGAGAAAAAACCAATGAGTGCAAAAAAAGGCTTTTTTATTGGATTATTAAGTAGTAGTGCTATTTTTATTGCTATTGGTGTGGCGATTTATCTACCGATGCAAAAAGAACTCTCTGCAATTACCGCTCAACCTGAAGGCGCCATTACACAGTGGTTATATCAACCTAATATCAGTTCATACGCAAATAATCTTATTTTAATGGAAAAACAGTCTCCTATATTTGCTTTAAGAAAATCAGATCATATGTTGGAAGTGGCTAAAAAACTTTGGCCTAATAATGCTGATCAATCTTACGCAACACGACAATGGCAAAATATCCTTACCACACGATTAGAAAACGCCCCCATTAACAGCAGTTGGTCTGATACGAATAAATTAATTCAACAGCTTTCCGATAGGATTGTTCAACAAGAACGTAACAGAGGAAGCTTTACTCTTTCTTATTTAAAAACGGCTATTTATGAAATACAAAAAAGCCATAACAAAGCTGTGCCGATTGAAAATAAACTGTATGCTTTTTCACAAGAAATAAATAAAGAGCAGTCTATTTCTCCCGCATTAATTAATAATCTCGATGCAGATATTAATGGATTATTGGCTCGATATTATCTCCTTCAAAAAGAAGCTGAAGAGTTAGGATTAAAGCCTTATTCATATTAAAAATAACCAAAAATCATGACAGAGATTATTTATTATTAAAGGGTAGATATTAGATTAACATGAGCGAAATTAAATATTTAAAAGAAAGGCAATACCTGCAAAAACTGGCTAAATCCTATGCACAAAAAAAACCGCATTTAGCGGAAGTTTTAGAGCCAGATGATCCTCAAACTAGCTATTTAATGGAGGGATTTGCCTTTCTTTCTGCTCACTTGCAAGAAAAGATTGATGATGCTTTCCCTGAAATCACACTCCCTTTATTACAACGCCTCGGCTCTCAAGCAATAAAAGGCTTACCATCAACATCAATTATTCAAATCAGTTGTGATAAGGAAATTAACTACAGTTATTACATTCCTAAAAACAGTAGTGCTTTAGGCAGTGATAATGAGTGTTTTTCTACTTGTCGCGATTTATATATTGAACCTTATTCTCTTATTGAGAAACAAGTTACACATCAACCTAATAAAAGTTGTATCTCTTTAACTTTTGCCTACCTTGGTGATATAGAGCAAAGGCAATCTTGCTCACTAAATTTATTTCTTAGCCCAATCAAGAATATTGCAGATACTCTGTTACTTGGGTTAACTCAGCATTTTGACTATATTGAACTAAAACATGCTGATAAAAATTATCATGGTGATAACGCAACGTTTTGTTTTAAATCTCAAATTGGTAAAGATTATCCTATTTTTCCACAATCAGAAAATACTCCGAAAGCGCCACAACAATTATTAGAAGGGTTGTATCTTCCTCATGTTCACCATTTTATCAGTTTAGATATTCCCATTATTATCAAACAACTAGATTGGGAAAAAAGTACTCAATTTACAGTTAGCATTTATTTAAATAAACAAATTTCATTAACAGAAGAACAATGCCAAGATTGTTTTTTACTTAATTGTATTCCTACGGTTGATAAAGAGAAAGATCATACCGTTATCATTGATTTCCAAGAGAATAAATCATCTTATTTACTGCCTATTCCAGATAACCATTATCTTTCAAGTTTATCTGAAATCATGCTTTCATTAGAGCCACATGAAAAAGAGCGTGGTATTTATTGTCATTTTTACTCAATAACTGAATTAACATCAGCATCTCGCCTATTGCCTCAATATCAAAATTCTCTTTTTTATTCATTAACTATTGATAAAGATATCACAGGGAGAACATTCTATACGGTTCATTTCTATGACAATAAAGGTGAAGAGCTTATCTCGCCACCAAGCCTACATTTTTCCTGTACTTATATTGGCTTTGAAAGATATAAAGATAACAGCATTGGTGTGTTGAATGCACATAGTGAAAACATGCCTGACAATTTATTGCTCAAAAATATCACACCATTATCAGAATGTTTTCCACCTATTGTTGATGATAAATGTTATTGGCATTTATTATCACATTATAGTGCTAATGCTTTTATGTTAATGTCTATTACAACAATAAAAAATATGTTAAGTGATTATTTAATTTATGCAGAATTAGATAAACAAGTTACAAGGAAAATAAAAAATTCCTTGGATGGCTGTATTGATTTAAATAGTCAGACTTATGATTATATTTTAAAAGGTAAGCCACATCGCTGTTTATCTTTAATATTAACACTAGATACTGATTATTTTGATAATGAAGGTGATGCGTTTATCTTTGTTTCTCATCTTTATCATTTCTTCCCATTTTGTTTATCTGAGAATATGTTATTAGAAATGAAAATTAAATTTAAAGATGATGAAAAAATAAAATGGTTTTTATCACCTTCTCCACTAAAAGGTTATAAGTCATTATTATAATTATAAAAAAAGCCCTTAAAGGGCTTTTTTTATAGTTTATTTTTCAAGTCAGCGGGAGCTATATAATGAGTAGTACGTCCTTCTTTTATTGAAAGAAATAATTTCATTTTCTCTAGATCTCTAAGTAATTTTCTTGCCGTATTCTCACTAACACCATATATGTTCATAATAGATTTAACTGTAAATATATGCCCAGGTTCCTTAATGCCTTTTTTAATAAGATCTTTTTGAATAAAATTAAATTTAAATTTGTATTTTGACTCATCTAAGATATTAGAAACATCATAGAATTCTTGTGTTTTTACTCTTAAATATTCTTGTAATTCATCAACTGCATTTAGAATAACACTAATATTGAAATCAATAAAATAAGTCAAGTCGCCATAATCTTTTTGAACACTAAGATATGACATTCCATAATCTTTATGATTTTCTTTGATTATCTTACTTATTGATATGTATTCAAATATATCATACCCATTTTTCAACATGAACCAGTAAAATATCGCTCTCGCCGTCCTACCATTACCATCTCTAAAGGCATGTTCATAACCTAGCATGAAATGGAGAATAATCGCTTTAATAACAGGAGGTATGAATTTATTACTATTCTCACCATTATGTTCTTTATTAGCAAAATCACATAATAACTCTAGTCTCGTTTCTAATTCTTTATAGTTTGGTGGGTAATATAAGGGATTATCATCATTTCCTATATAAATATCATTACTACATCTAAACTCACCCGGAATATTGTCATTTTCTGATACGCCATGAGTTGCAATACTATGAAATTCTAATAATAAATCCCTTGTTAATGGTTCTTTTTTTCGCTTATCAGCGAGTCTTAATAACATATAGTTATTAAGGATCATTCTTTCATCAGGGGTACTAGGGGTTAATTCTTCCTCTAGCATTTTTTTTGCATCAGCTCTCGTCGTAGCAGCGCCTTCTAATTGGGCGCTTGTAATGGCTTCTTCCATAAGTAACGAAGATACCAAATAATTTTCTTGAATGTTGATTGATGCTTCAGGATCTGCAATCGCAGTCATTTTACTAGTACCAAATTGCACAATTTTATGAAGCTTTGGTTCTAGTAAGTCAGGAATACAAAAGGAAAACTCATTACCATTCTTATCAAATAAGCCTATTCCTTTTTTTATTTGATCTCTGAGAAATTTTACTGCATACCAAATATTTTGAGCTTCTTTACTTGGCACTCTCCATTTCAATTTATACCAAGGCAAGTACCTTCCTTTTTCATCAACAATTCCATATTTACTGAGGTATGGACTGATTTTAGAAAAATCAAAAGTCTCATAGTCAACTCTAGGTGATTGTTCTACGGGATGTTTTGCCATAATACCTCAATTTTTAAAATTTGATGTGAAATAAGTATGGCAGTAAATATCCTTCAAGGTCAATACGTAAAAACAGTATTCTATACTCTAGACCTATAAAACTTAATAATATGACAAACAAGTACTTGGTTATGACATTAATATCTTAATGCTAACAATTAATATCCAGCATAATTTTCAGAATAACTAATATATAAGCAATTATCATATTTATAAATCTGAAGATATTGTGCATCATTCCTTAATTTAGGATTTCCATAATAAACTGGAAAATCTAATTTATCGGTATATTCTCTTAATTGTTGATACGCCCTATTACGTCAACATGGTATAAAGGTGTTCTCTGAAAATCAATTAGAGGAATTAATTGGTTGGGTAGAAAATTGGGATAAAGAAAATGCTATTTTATGATAAAAATCTGAACAATTAATAGTTTAACTAAGTAACCATTTGAGTAATATTAACTTATTTTCATCCAATACAAATCATCACCCATAGTTTCAAACAGGTTCCTCAGAATGGAGCCTTCCATTCTTATCAACCTCCTATTAACTCATATTATTCTTAATTAACACTCCTATTTCGTCATTAACAAACAAAAATACTGTTAAAGACTAATGTAATTTATCTAATTATTTGATTTTGGTAAAACGGTTTAAATCTTTTAATAAATAAAAATCGATAGATATCAACTATCAATAATCTATTTTTGATCGCCCATATCGATCTCTAAGTGTTTTTACGGTAATCTCTTTTAAAAAGAGGGGTTGATATGAGTTCAATTAATATTGTTGTAGGTCAGCGAATTAAACAGAAAAGAAAGCAATTAAAAATAACAGGTATCGAGATGGGGAGAAGGCTTGGTATCAGTCAGCAACACTATTCACGTTTGGAAAATGGACATCTGAAAATAACCGTCGATCAACTTATTGCTATTGCTTTAATATTAGGAATATCGCCACAGAGTTTGTTGGTTTCACCCGAAATAATGTCACCAATGCTAAATGCTTGGGCTGAAACAACTTTATCATCAAATGAGATTATTGTATTACGAAATAAGAAGCGCCGTAATCTTAGATAAAGACACAGTAATATTGTTTAGTGCTATCTGATTTAATATTTTAATTACTTCAGTTAAAGCACATCAAAAATTTTCATCTTTTTTTATTTAAGTAAAAAACCCTTTATTTATAAAATCAATCGCTTGATTTTTTGTTAAAATAAAAGATTAATTGTTAACTTTCTTAACGATTAAATATTTTAATAGAATATCTGGAGCATTAGATAATTTGCGATTAGATCCTTCCATCAAATAAGCCGCTATTTCTTCTGATGATAAATCATCAACTTCTTCAAGATTAAAATACTCATCAGGCCAATAAATAAGATCTGAAGAAAAGGCTTTAAAGTTTATCTTGAGTAAATTCATTGCATAAGATTGTTCAGATTCACTGCCTTCAGCTAAACAGATGAAATCAACAATACTAATCAACTCGTTATAAGTCAGATCATCTAAATACTTCATCTGGTTAAAAGCTATTTTTGTAAACTCTTTTGCACTTGTCCACGAATTGTAGTCACGAAAATCTGAAAATTCACAAGGTGTTACTACTTGTGCATTCCATTTTATTATCATGGTGTTAAGTTCAGGATCATTTTCAGTTGCACCATTATCGATTTTAACAGTTATCTTTAATAGTAAATCGATCAATTCATTGAGTTTAGCTTTGCTGACTTTTCTTGGTTTTAATCGGTTAGGTAAAGGCATTTTTTATTCCATTTATATTATTTGCATTAAATCTGTCTATTTTAATCTTTTTTATTAAAAAGTCATTATAAAGCATTAATTTATTTAATAAATAACAAAAAGAATTATTGAATCATGGCTAATACTTATAAAATTTATCTTTATTTAAAAAAATAAAATAAATTAATTATTTTATATTCTGATTTTAAAATTAGTTATTAACATTTTATTTAAATAATTACTTAATCATATCATCAAGAATATGAATGACATTATTTTTCAAGTTCGCCCTTTAATTTTATTCACTCACATGCCTATATTTCATACATCAATAATTAGAACTATTAGGAGTGATATTTAAATCCATGACGGAGTCCAATTTGAAGTAATAACACAAAAAAAAGTAGAGAGAGTTAGAAAAAAAGTAAAGCTAGTGAAGTGCTTAGTGGAAAGATTACCAAGAAAATTTGCGAGTATTTATAAAGTGATTTATTCATACCTAACTGAACATGTAAGACAAATAGACAGCATTTTCGGAGCTAGCGTCACAAATACGATCCAATTGAGAAAAATAGAGAATTTAAAATGAATGTAAGTATTTGATTTGAAATGGTACCCTACAGGATTCGAACACGAGTAAATTAACATTGTTTTATAATGAAAATATCGTGTTCGATAAATTTTATACCAACAAATATACCAACAATTATTTTTCTATCATAATGCCTAAGCTTTTCTACTTCCCTGAAATCGACATCTTCGCCAACTCAGGATTATTCGCCTCAAAGATCGATAGCGGTAATTCAACCTTACGACCATTTTGATCTTCCACCGCTTTAACCACTTCAAACTCAGCAACATCTTCACACGGAATTTCCAATCCTGCAAACGTGGCACGCGTTGCGCTAGAATCGCCAAAAGGTTCCACTTCCAGTACCGTATCCCCTAATACTTTTCCTTGTCCATCTTTCATTCGCAGCGTTAGTTCAAGTGCACCAAACTCCGCATGGTCTAGAACCATATGGTTACCGCCATTATCGAGGGTAAATGAATAACCACAGTAACCTTGGTTAATAAAATTTGAGCTGGTATGTGTGATGCTCGCATAACGCTGTTGTTCTTCAGCCAAGCTAAATGCACTAGCTGCTAATAATCCTATCGCGAATACACTTTTTATCTTATTCATTACGTTACCTTTAGTTATCGTTTATCATCCTCGCTACCACAAGCGATGGTAGCGAGCATCTAGATTTATTGCTGGTTGGTTTGCAATCCGCCTTTAGTACGGTCTTTTTCTTTCCAACGTGGACGTTTTTTACCTGATAATTCTTTTTGCTGGTTCCAATAACCTATCGGATAGCGTTTGACGATAGTACCGTTGACACCAATATCAACTGACGAATATTGCCCGTTATTAATGTATCCTTTTTGAACATAAGCGTTAGGGCTACAAGTGCCTGTATCGCGTTGTTGCCAGTTTCCATCAGTTCTTGCCACGATATAAAAATCACCAAATGCGCAACCTGACGCGGATTTATGATTTAGTACAGCAACATAATGCTTGGTTGAGCCCACAACCCTACAAGTATTATTCTGGCTTCCACACACTTGCCATAAGGTTTTACCGGCATCCCCTTTATATTCCCAAATGGTATTTTTAGGGGGCTGGCTGGTGGCAGAGGCAGGTGATGTCATCAACCACAGTGAGGCTAATGCAGCCACAAATACATATTTTTTCATTATAAATTCCTATCAACATAAATAGAAACGTCAGATTGACGCTTGATGAACACCGTCTAATGGGTGCTTGGTTTTCCCTGATATGGCGTATTCGATGGTTATCGGGTGAATGGTGAATAAGGCATTCACAACAAAAATGGCTGATCATGGTTAATGTGATGACTGACGGTTTAGTCCCACTGAAATCCAGTGACGAATTCGCCGATGAAGATAAAAGGCAGTGCCAGTGGCGATAAGCAAATCAACCAGTAATATCGTGGTGGCGATACCTTCAGTAAAACCGTATAGCCAACCGGATGACATGATAATCAGTAGGCTAGAGAGGGCTAATCCGATAATGATGGACGAGATAATGGCAATTAATTTGGGGTTGAAATGGATTTTATAATCAATCCCTTTAAAGGCACTTAAAACCCACAAGCCTAATTGCGCCAAGAGTTGTGGGATAACCAACGCCAAGAGATATAAAACGAAGTACATCAATGTGATCCCATACGGGTTCATGATGAGAGCGATAAGCTGGAAGTGAGTTAACAATACGCCAGTGATCCAAAGGCATAACAAAATACTGATAACAATAGCGATGCGTTCTAAACCCAGTTGTAAGTGTGAAACGGTGTTCATATTTTTAAGCTTCCTTATGTGATGATGAATTCACGATGTGAGGGTGATTTTGAATAGGCTCGGCCCATTCGTGACCGCAATCGCGGCACATCCAGCCCGTACCCCATGCAATGATGTCTTGCTCAGAAGAGCAGTGAGGGCAATGTGTTGGATGTAATGCTGGTGGGGTTAATAGCGTCATGGTCGGCTCCTTTCTTTGTGTGATGGAAGAGAGGTAAGTACTTGTGATATCAATCGAAAATGCGGTAAGGCTGCGATAAAACTGTTTTGTTGTGACAATTGCGTCACTGCGTGTTTCGGTGTGAAGGAGGTATTGAGCGGCTGAACTTGCTGGATATCCTCCAACAACAAGACATGCACTTGCTGGTGGTATTCCGCCAATAAATACCACTGGCCTTCACGGTAAATCAGTTGATAAGGTTGTAGTGGATTGAAGCGATGCTCAGGCGTAAGTAAGCTAATAGATTGCTTACTGGTAATGGCATACACCAATTGATAGAAATGGTCAGCATGCAAAGCCGAAATCTTATGGGCATGATGCCAAATCAAACAAGGCGCATGGGGTTGTTGGGTTAACAGTAACCCCAGTAAGCGGCTGTCTAGCCCCGGAAACAATCGAGTCATTCCAATCTGTTTCACAAAGGTAAGAACATCTTTGTCTCGGTAAGCTTTTAGCGTATTGATGGGCAAGCGATAACAACCTTGCCGACCTTCTACACCCAGATAAGCCAAGCGTTCACGTAAATCCCGTTGTAACGTGCGTTCAGAAACATTGAACTCTTGGGCTAAACATGAGAGCACAAGGCTTTCTCCTGCCATTAAGCGGGCAATCAACGCAGAGAGTCGCACAGCCATGCGGTCATATTTTCGGTTAGTCTGAAACATAACGTATTGCTCTCAATAACAGACGTTAGGAAATTAAGAAGTGAGGGAGTTTAACTTAGGGGATTGACAGGTTATGTCTGTTGGGAAAAATTCTCATTAGGCATTTTAATGAAAAATCACTATAAGTAATTCATTGATAAATAAAGTTATGCTTTTTATTTGAACGATAAGAAAGTAAGGCGTAACGACACAACCTGTCAGGGTGGGAAAATTAGTTGGGTTGGCGAGGAGCGAGTTGGTTAAATAAGGTATCCGCCATCACCCACAGGGCTTTATTGAGTTTGATATCGCCATCAATCCCATTAACCGAACGAGTACGAGCGCGTTTACCTTTTGCGGTTCTGCCTGATAATCCTCCTTTAATCAGGTTTTCTTGTAGACGTTGGTACACCGTCCAAAGGTCTTCTTTTTTATCTTCAAAGCGTCGAGGCTGTAGAATTTGCTCTCGTGTGACGGGCTGGAACTCTTCACCAAAGCGGTAGGTCAACGCCGCTTCAGCAAAGGCTTGCTGGGCGGGTGGAGGTAACAATAACGACTGCATACTTTCGCGTTTTTCAGCGACCTGCTCAAACGTATCGAGTACTTCATATGCCCCTTCAATCACTTTCCTCACCACATCCCCTTTATGGGGGACACGCACTTCACCTAATACATCACCGCACACCAAACCGTTGGAGCATACAGCTCTAAAGAGTCCCGGCAACATCTGGTAGCTACTCGAACCGTCATGGCTATTGAGCAAAATAATTTCAGGCACTTGTACGCCCGTGATTTGGTCATGTCTCCGCAGCCTCAACATGTGCTTGGTGTGCTCTCGACGGCTGACATCACGCACTCGAGTCTGGCAGGCAAAGAACGGGTAAAAGCCTTCTTTTTGTAGGCTGTCTAACAAGGTGATGGTTGGGATGTAGGTATAACGTTCACTGCGTGACCCATGCTTATCTTCGGAGAAAACGCTAGGCACAGTACGAAATAATTCTTCAATGGTGAGTGGACGGTCACGACGAATACTGTTAGCAGAGCCGAAACGCGAAGCTAATAAACTCATGATAGACTCCTGATTAATCAATTAAGTGGAAAATGGCAGAGGATTCGGGATGTTGTGAAGCATAGTCACGCAACTGATAAAAGCGGTCGCACATCACTTCGCTTTCTGTTTGGAATGACCAGATGCTGTACAGGATCAGACACACCGCAATGCCTGCCGCCTCTTGGCTCACGGTGGCTTCATTGCCGTTGTGCATGTTGAATAAGGTTAAGGTGTCTGCGTTGATATCGGGGTAGATAAAGGCACCGCCATTATTGAGCGAGCCGTACTCCCAGTAACCGCCATGATATTCGTCGCAGAATTGACCCATTGTGGTGAAGATGACCACTTCAAAGGTGGCCCAGCCTTTCACTGCACCAAAATGGTTGAACCAAAAATCAAGACGTTGTTCATCAGGGACTAATTCCATTGTGATAGCAGATTCAGTTGTGTTACTCATAAGTTGATACTCCAGTAAAAAGAAATAAAAAAGCGCCAATCCCTTTAAGGACTAGCGCTAGATGTCATCAATGTTGCGTTAATTTAATAAGCTAAAAGAACAGGCTCCACAGGGATTTAGCGACGGAGACGATGCTGTTTTTGACTGTACCAATCGTGCTTTTTATCAAGACAGGCAGGGGAAGGATGTCTATCAGTGTATCGACGATATCACTGACACATTGCCCAAAATCGTTACGTGCGGAGTTCTCTACGGATTGCGTTCGGTAAGTGTTGTTCAGTTGCCTAGCGACACCGCTACTAGCCTCTGCCGGTAATACCTGTATTAATTGCTCTGCTAATTCAGTCAGTTGGTAACCTTCTGCCGCAGAAACCGTCATCACAGGATGATGCGGCTTAAAAGCGGTTACTACGGCTTGTTGCTTCAGTTCCAAGTTAACCATTTGTTCTGAGGATGGCTGGTGGTTGTGTTCGTTCCACTGGCGACAGGGCTCTATTTTGTCGGCCTGATTCAATACAAACAGAAATCGTTCAGATTGGTAGCCACATTGCTCAGTAAGAAAGCGATAACACTGTTCATCAGAAGACCATGCCCGATCATCGGCTTTGAGTACCCAGATGATTAAATCCAGTTCTGGTAATAAGTTACGATATAGCTGGTGGTACTCTTTATCTCGCTCAAGGCTTTCACCTACGCCGGGTAAATCTACAAAGGTGAGTGTATGATTGTTCATCGTCATACTGAAGCGTTGAGATTGGCGTGTACAGCCAGAGACATTACTGACGGGCGATAGGACAGATTGGAATAGGGCATTGATTAAGCTGGATTTTCCAGCCCCTGTTTTACCCATCAGGCCGATGGTAGGAGAGTAGTTGATAAGGTGATTGAGTTGGTTGAAAAACAGATTTTTAAATGAAGCAGGAAAGGCAGAAATAACCCTTCCTAATTCAGGATATTCGTTCATATTGCTTCCTTGAAAATAAATTCATCATCATTCAAGGTAATAATATATATTTGAAATTGTTTTAATTTTTCTTTTCAACTAACGATATAAGTTCTTTAAGTGGATCTCGTGGCAAAACAATTTCCTCAATCATCGCCTCGATAATTTCGTTAATATTTTTATTATGATTTTTAGCTATTTCTTTTAATTTCAACATAGATGACTTTGAAATATATGTATTGAGTACAGCCTTATCTTTAACTCCATCACGATACTTTTTTTGGCTCCATGCTTTCTTTGTTTGAAATAAAAAAAGCTTTACACGTTCTACGGTTGAAATAACAGCCCAATAATCAAAACAGGAAACAATGATTTTCCATTTCTGATTTTTAATAAGAACATTAACATCATCATCAGCAGCAATATTTTCACGCATCATCCTCTCTCCTATCCATTTTAACGCTTCAGTTTTTTTTGACAAAAATGAAAAAGGATCTGGATACTCTTTAGTAATAGATAAAGCTTTATCTCTCATTTGAAAAACTATTGCATTAAAATCTTTAGGGGTCATAAATAAAACTATAAAATCCAAAAAACAAACAATATAATGAAAAGGTATATTTTTACCCATCATTGGACTCAAATTTAAAGGTGAATAATTATACACCCCAGCCATAATTGATTTGTGATCCATTTCTATAAGGTATTTATTATACGACTTCATGAGAAAGTTTAAGATAACAAATGATATTCTTTCATCCCTTAAAAAAGATAGTTGTTCTATTGGAATAGTTTTTCTTTCCACCTCTCTTAAATAATGATCAACATTATTTAAGACATTCCCGACATGCTGATTCAACTCACTAATTAACGTATTAACATTCTTACCTCTTGCCTCGATAATCATTTTATAAAAATCTTCAAGTAATAGTGTTTTTACTGAAAGCATACTGAATAGGACAGCATAATATTGTCTACACTCTAAATAATTATCATTTACATCTACACTTATCATACACTCTCTCCACCTAGTATTTTTTGCAGACCTTTACGCTGTATTTTACGTAGTATTTAAGATGTTATTATGCTACATAACAATCAGTATTTATGTGTTGAAAATCACTATAACAACACAAATTATTATTAGAATGAAGACTAATCTTTAGATAAGCTAATATCAGAGTTGAACTACTTGAAAAAGCATCAGTTCACCTTTGTTCAAAAGCGCTCTATCACGGTATCTGTGGTGAAATAGAGAAGAGCCCAGCCGTGTTGGTATAGTATTATATTAATAAAGAAAACCTATCCCATAACTACACCTAGAACATTAATCATTACCCTGTCACTGACTCACTAATTCATATGCTCATCATTTTTCTAAAGTGATGAATTCTTATTTTTAACAACATCCATTCTAGATATGAAAATAAAACCAACCAAAGGTATCAATCATGTCTAGAAACACCCACAACAAGCATTACATTCAAAAGATAAACCACACCATCCGTAAATCGCTCTTAACCTATAATCGAGTTACTGCTATTCGAGTGGACTTGCGCTTTCCTTCATCAGATATACTTCACTTAAGTGACTCCAATGCCATCACCCGATTTTTTGAATCGTTAAAAGCAAAAATAAATGCTGACCTAAAACGTAAAAATAAAATATGGAAGCGTAACCATTCATGCCCTTTGTTTTATGTATGGGTCAGAGAGTTTGGTGAGATAAAAAACAAAAAACACTACCATATACTTTTGCTATTAAATAAAGATGTTTATTGGAACCTAGGTGATTTCATCAAAACTGAAGGAACACTCTATGCATTAATACAGCAGGCATGGTGTAGTGCTATTGGTGTGAATGAGCGTTATTTAGTTCATATCCCAGATAACGCTGTTACTTGGCTAGATAACAATAATGCCAACAATGAAAGTACGATATTCGAATTAAATCAGCGCTGTCGTTACTTAGCCAAAGAGCATACAAAATATTATGATGATGGCGAGCGTTCTTTTGGATGCAGCCGTTAATCTAGCAATAAAAAACATGAGGGGGATATCTTTTGGAAGAGAGATATCCCTAAATACTTATCGATATCCCTTCTGCCTTTTAACTTTAAAGACAGGAGTTCAATAATGAGCACTCAAGCAATTCCCTTATTAGATGACCAATTCGTTGATATGAAATTTATAACCCGCTTAACCGGACTAACAGATAAATGGTTTTATAAATTGATCCAAGATGGAGAGTTTCCAAAGCCGATAAAACTGGGGCGTAGTTCTCGTTGGTTAAAGAGCGAAGTTGAAAATTGGTTACAAGCACGTATTGCCGAATCCAGAGTCTAACCATCACATCACTCCCCTATTCTGCGTTAGTAACACCAACATTTAAGTCACACTGAAAACTCAACAATGAGAAAGTATCATGCTCTTTATGAGACATTGCTACGCCATTACCAACTCTGACTGAATGGACTTACCAAACTTACTGTCGCTCACGGAATGCTTCATCCCTATATCAAGAATAGTTACCAGCTGGTGGAGAGGATCATTGGCAAGCAGATGGAGAACCAGGGGCTGGAGATAATAATGAATGATTATGTATTATTCACAACAACATATTTTATTTAGTTAACAGCATAAACACATACAGAGTGTTGAAGTTGCCAACAACACTCAATCCTATTCACTTTCTTAGGGTTTGTACTTAACTGACCTCTTCATTTGCATTTTTACATCGTGTACTACCAATCACTATTTGACCATCTTCCTTGATAAATTCACTTTGTTGCTGATTAGGCAATATATCTAATACGACCTCTGATGGCCGACACAACTTTACACCTAGCGGCGTGACAACAATCGGCCTATTGATCAGTATTGGGTACTGCAACATAAAATCGATCAATTGCTCATCGGAATAAAGGTTATTTTCTAAATTTAATTGCTCATAGGGCTCAACATTTTTGCGGAGTAATTCGCTGACTGTGATTTTCATATCGGCGATAAGTTGCACTAGCACATCCTTAGTCGGAGGTGTTTCTAGGTAATAAATAATCGTTGGCTCAACACCACTATTGCGGATCATGGCAAGGGTATTACGCGAAGTGCCACAATTGGGGTTATGGTAGATAGTGATCTCATTCATGGGGTTACCTTTAATTTAACAGTGAAAGTCGAAGTACTAAAGCAACGAGTGTGACAATGAGCACTGGGATAGTCATGATAATCCCTGTTTTGAAATAATATCCCCATGTAATGGTCATGTTTTTTTGCGATAAAACATGCAGCCACAGCAATGTAGCCAGACTCCCTATTGGTGTGATTTTTGGACCCAAATCGGCACCAATCACATTCGCATAAACCATTGCTTGCTGAATTAACCCTGATGCTTCACTTCCTTCTATGGATAGCGCACCAATTAACACCGTTGGCATGTTATTCATTATTGAGGATAAAAATGCAGTTATAAATCCCGTACCAATTGTTGCTACCCATAACCCTTTGTCTGCAAGGTAATTGAGCGTTTCAGAAAGATAATCGGTTAACCCTGCATTTCTTAAACCATAAA
>PPYF01114027.1_pt1 | contig 72275 bp, 69 predicted proteins | sample 1559871 | NCBI WGS metagenome assembly PPYF01 (sample SAMN08240021, study PRJNA423297) | Human gut metagenome, whole genome shotgun sequencing project.
CTTCCCCCAGGGATATCTAAGGGGTGTCCCCTTAGACACGCCTTTCGTATCTTTCCTCGTGAAAGGAAAGATACCGCGGGAGTGGGCTGCGTAAGCCCACAAAGAAAGTCTTTCCCGAAACTCAGATTCGAAGTAAAATGCAGGATTTTTCGTTTTTTGCTGAAACGAAAGTTGCATTGAGCTTGTCGAGATTCTCAGGGGCAATGACACAAAACTTTGTTTTCGTAGAATCTGTAACATTGCCCTTCCCCCTTACATTACCCCGCGCCCCGAACTGATGTACTCCTGAATTGCCGCAAAGTCAAGACTAGACTCGCTGCCAAAGCTCCCCTCACCGCCGCTGAACCTCTGTGCCGGTGCCGCAAAATCCCCCGAAACCTTCCCCTGCTCCCTGCGGCACTGGCAGTCCTCTTCAAGCTGCTCGGGCGTGCTGATACCCTTAGCAAGGCAGTTATCCAGCACCGTTTGCAGATACCGCCAGCTCTTTGCACCATATAGGGCGGAATATTCAATCACTGCGCGCATCAGCTTGGAAGAAATCCCCCTGTTTTGCAGATAATCGCTCAACTGGCTCATGACAGCAACCGAAATACTTCCGATATTCTGCTCATAACAGGATAAAATTTCTTCGCGCTCGTCCACGATCACAACATCACCGTCCTCCGGTTTTCTTTGTTGTTGTTTGCTTTTATTTTCTTTTGTTTTATTTTCTTTCCTTTTCTTTGTGTCATTTTTTAAAAAGTTATCCCCGTTTCCTTCACAGAAACCCTCGTTTTGCGGTAAGATATCGCCGCTACTACTGCCGCATTGGATAAACGACAAGGTCTGCTCCGGCGGAAGAATCCAGTATCGTTTGTGCACGCCGACCTCCCGCTGGCTGCCGCGGCTCTTGACTGCAAGCTGATACCGGCTCTGGATCGAGGCAGAGGTCAGCACCTTTTCTGACTCGAACAGCTCCCGGTCAAACAGCGAGCGCTCGAGCAAAAACTGCAGGATCATCCCCGCCTTTTCCGGGTCGATGCCAAGCTCGGCGGAGATAATGTAGTCAAAATCATCGTCGGTTTGCAGATAGTAGCCGTGCTCGCGGTAAATCTCGCACAGCAGATAAAGATAATAGGTCACGCCCTGCGCGCCGAATCTGCCCATCAGCGCCTTGATCTTGCGGTTGGAAAAGAAATCCACGTCCAGTGGGAAATAGTCCAGTCCTTCTTTTTGCGGTCTTGCCATGTTGCATCCTCCTTTTCTGGGGTCAAGATGACCTTTCACCCATACCCGCAGACGGGGGCTTTGTTGCGCACAAAGATGCAACTTTTGCTCTGTTTTTTAAAATTTTCTAGAAAAAAACGGCAGAAGATGATTCTCCTGCCGTTTTGTGATAGAGCCTTTTGTGGAAGGGATGTTTTTAGTACAGGCTCTTGATGATTTCTACGCATTTGTCGATTCCCAGTGTGCCGCTGTTGAGTGTCAGGTCATAGTTTTGCGCGTGACCCCACTTCATGTCGGTGTAAAAGCGGTGGTAGGCTGCGCGGCGTTTGTCCTTGTCCTTCAGACGCTGTTCGGGGGATTTTTCCCGCTCGCCGTATACCTCCACGATTCGCTTTGCCCGATAGGACAGATCTGCGTGGATGAATACCCGCAGACAGTCTGCCTTGTCCCGCAGGATGTAGTCGGCGCACCGTCCGACAATCACGCAGGGACCTTTTTCTGCCAGCTGACCGATCAGTTTATACTGCATCTCCCAGAGATAGTCGGCGTTGCTGGGACCGGAAGCCGGGTGAGAAAATGCCGCTGCCAGAAATCCGCCCGGCGCATATTCTCCGGTCTCCTGAATGTAGCTCTGCTCAAATCCGCTCTCTTTGGCGATCTCCTGCAGGATTTCGTTGTCGTAGCACGGGATGCCCAGCTGTTCGGCAACCGCTTTGCCGATGGTTCGTCCGCCGCTTCCAAACTCACGGCTGATGGTGATGACTCTGTTTTTCATGTTGTTTCCCTCCTTCGGGTTATCTGGTTTCAAGGTGTCCGCGTTTCAGATGGTTTCGTTCATACAGCAAAAAGGCAAGCGAGAGCAAAAATGCCAGACCGTCCGCAACCGCTCCTGTCCACAGAACCCCTTCTACGCCCAGGAAGATTGGAAGAATCAGCGCTGTGGGCACAAAAAAGATGATCTGACGCGCAAGGGACAAGATGGCGGATTTGACCGGTTTGCCCACCGCCTGCAGATAGACCGCCGCGATGGTCTGGAATCCGGTCATCGGACAAAGCATCAAAAAGATGCGAAATGCCTTGACGGCAAACTCGTTGTACAGACCCTCTTCGGAGCCGAACAGCGACACCACGCTCATCGGGGCAAACTGGAAGATCAAAAAGGCTGCCACCGATACGATCTCCGAGGCGATCAGCGAGATCTCCAGCGCCTTTTTCACGCGGTGATAGCTCTTTGCGCCGTAGTTGTATCCGATAATCGGCTGGGTGCCGGTGGCGATGCCCAGCAGAATGGCGATCATGATTTGGTTTACCTTCATGACGATGCCGGTCGCGGTCAGCGGGATTTCTGCACCATAAACCGACTGCGCACCGTATTTTGCCAGCAGGTTGTTGGTCAGCGCCATGACGATGGTGATGGCAAACTGGGTGATAAAGCTGCTCAGTCCGAAGATCACGATGTTCACGCTCACCTTTGCGCAGGGAGCAAAGCTCGATTTGTTCAGCTGCACGCTCTTAAAATGCGGCATGTAGAGCACCGATACCACAAAGGACGCTACCTGACCGATGATGGTTGCAATCGCTGCTCCCTTGACCCCCATCTGAAAGACAAAGATAAAAACCGGGTCGAGGATTACGTTGATGATGGCGCCAATGACCATCGAAAGCATGGCATATTTTGGACTTCCGTCGGCGCGGATCATCGAGTTGATGGCTGCCGAAATCATCATGAACGGCAGTCCGGCACCGATGATAAAGCCGTATTCCAGCGCAAAGGGACGCAGCACATCGGTTGCACCGAACAGCGTCAGGATGGGGTCGATCCAAACCAAAAAGATCACAGCCAGCAGAATGCTGACGATGGTTACCAGGGTGACGGCGTTGCCAACTCCCTTTTTGGCGGTTTCCACCTCTCCCTCGCCCATCTTCAGGCTCAGATAGGCAGCTCCACCGTTGCCGATCATCATGGAAAGCGCCAGCGCGATGATGGTGATGGGGAAAACGATGTTGGTGGCGCCGTTTCCAAGGTATCCCACTCCCCAGCCGATAAAGATCTGGTCAACGATGTTGTACAGGGAATTGACCAGCAAAGCGATCACGCTGGGGACGGCAAATTTTACGATCAACCGCCCGATCGGCTCTGTGGCAAACGGACTTTGTGTTTGTGGTACTGCATATTCCATGGGTAAAATCTCCTCCTGTAAAATAAGTAATTAGTTACCTATTAGGATAAAAAAGCAGGCAGCGCAGCCAAAGGGATATTTTGCGCGCTGCCGGTTGCAGAAAACGCCCTATTCCTCGTCGATGTTTTTCAGGATCATGTCGGCAAGAACCAGCAACTGCTGCTGCTGTTCCTTGGTCAGTGTCCTGCACAGCTCGGAAAAGACCTCCTGATCCTGCGCGAGGATCATCTTGTAAATTTCGGCGGACTGCTCGGTGCAGGTGATTTTTTTATACCGCCGGTCCCTTTCGCTGGGAACGCACCGAATCAGCTGTTTGCTTTCCAACCGCTGCAAAAGCTTGGTCATCGCCGGATGGGTCACATGCTCGATGCGCTCCAGATCGTTCTGGTGGATTTCCGTTTCCCCGGCAGCCTCCAGACGGCTGATGGAACCCAGCACCCTCAGCTGCACCGCTGTCAGACCCAGCGCGGCAGCCTTTTCATCCAGCTTTTTCCGAAAAGCACGATTGATGATCGCGATTTTTAAACCAAAAGGCATCATAAAAAATATCACCTGACCTTATATAAGTAACTTGTTACTTATTATATCCTTACACACTGCTTTTGTCAAGGATTTGCACAGAAAACCTATATCCAAACAGCAAAAAACGCGGTATAATAAAGAAAAAGGATAAAGATAAAGTCTGTTAGAAATAACAAAGGACTTACCTGAAATCCTCGTTTTAATCCTCACAGCCCGGCAGCTCAAAGGAGGTTATCCTGTGAAACCTGCAAAAAAACGCACCCGGATTCTTTTTCTTTGTATATTGTTTTGTTTTGTGTTATACCAGATTCTCTTCCCTGTTCGGACCTTGAAAGAGGTTTTGGAAGCAAGGGAAATTTACAACTTAAGCGATTCATACGAACGAAAGGAGTATGAAGATACCTACGTTCTGCCGGAAGCTTTGCCCGGATTACAGCAGGACGTTCTCGGCGTACGGGGAACACTCCCATCATTTTATGATTTTGAGTTACTCTCTTCTCAGGACACAGATCAAATCTGCAAACTTCTCTCCTCCTTAAAGGTTCGCAAAAAGCTTGGAAAGTACCACGAATTTTCCACCCAACACCGCTTAGAAAACGGGTACGAATATCGGATTCGGTTTTCCTGGGTCAGCAACCTCACAATTACACTGTGTCAAAAGGAGCTTTGCTTTGAAACAAGTCCTGCCTTCCGCTACGGGTCCGAAAAGTTCAATGTATACTATCTGATAAACTGCCCGGAAAATCGGGAGGTACTGGAAGAGCTCGAAAACTTTTTGCTGCAAACTTTCTCGTGACAAAAGGCCTGGAATATAAAAAGGAGCATCACCTTAGGGTTAGGGTGATGCTCTTAGTTTTAATGAAAAGGTCAGAACAGCTGTCAAACCTACCTTTTCTCTGCACTTTATGCAATTACGTTTTCCGCATTGCCCTTCACTGAATGAATCACCTGCAAAAGCTGTTCTCGCTGCGTATTGTTAAACAGCTTCAGGAAGGAAACCGGTTTGTCAAACGGCGGCTTTTGCAGTGCTGTCACACTTTCCATGTAGCCGTTCTGTTCGACATAGTGAATCACCTTGTGAACAAATGCAATCTGCGACTGGGTCAGTGATTGATCGTTGATAAACTGGGAAAAAGCCTCCATCGCCGCTTCATGATCGAGCTTTGCAATCTTTCGAATCAGCAGACCAAACGGCGTATCTCCAAATTCCCGCCGGTAATCCTCACGGCTTCCCAGTTCCACCGTCAGGATATGTTCCAGCTCTCGGTAATCGATCTCGGTCAACGGCAGGTTGTGCTTGAGCTTGTGAATCGCAAGCTGATTGCCATGCTCCTCCACATAGCGATTGACCTTCTGGCGGTAATCCTCAAAATCATACGCCTGGTCGAGCAGCACACCTTCCTGTTGTTCCATCACCGGGTCGCTGAGGCTGGTGGTGATCATTCTTTTGCTTTCCCCTTCCACCAGAATGGAGATAATGCCCCGCAGCTCCCGACGCACCTGTTCAAACAGCAAAATATCGTTTGCTTTCCAGAAGGTTTCACTGCCAATCTCCCGAATGAGTGTGATCTTCTCTTTTACTTTCGGGACATTTGCCTTTTTCTCAAGCAGGGCAGCCATGTTTTGCAGCTGCTTTTTTGCCGATCGAAAAGAGGGCATCTGCTCCATGTGGGAAAGAATCAGCCCATACATAAAGTTGTCAAATCGTTTTGCGTATTCATCCGGGTCCTGTGAGCGAACAATCGGAGCAATCTTTCCGATCAACTCTCCCTTGTCCCCTTCCCCGATGCATTCGAGCGCATCCGGCTTTTGGAATTTTTCTACAAACTGCCGCTGTAACCGCACCTCAATCAGTTCCGGATTGAGCGTGCAGATCTGTTTGCGGCAGGTTTCCACCAACTCCGACCGCCACTGCTGGTATTTCGCATCGCTGTATGCAGCTTCCTGCAGATTCATCGCAATGCGGATGCGCTTGCTGAAAATGTTCTCGGTCAGACTCTTGGTTTCCTTTGCTTCGTAACCATTCTGTTTTTGACGGAAGTACTCAAAATTTCCGCAGTAGTCAAAAATCAGAAAGCGCCGTTTGTCAGTGTACTCCCCGTCGATCTGGTCGATGCAGCTCAATCCCTTGCACAGACGGGTGCCCCTGCCGATCATCTGCCAGAATTTTGCTTTGGAGCGCACCTTTTTAAAGAACACCAGATTGACACATTCCGGAGCATCAATGCCGGTGTCCATCATATCGACCGAGACAGCAATATGCGGTTCCTTTTCCGCCACTTTAAAATCATCAATCACTCGCTGCGCATAGGAGTCCTCGCAGATAACCCGCTGCGCAAAGCTGCTGTACTGGGGATAGAGCTTGTAAAAGTGCTCCAGGATAAACTGTGCATGACGCTTGTTCTGTGCAAAGATGATGGTTTTACCCAAACGGTCACCGCCTGCCACCTTGATGCCGCGCTCCATCAGATCCTGAAGGACGGTATCCACCGTTGCCTCATTAAACACAAACTGATTGAGCTGTGCCGATGGGATAAAATCAGGAAGGCTGCCGTCGTCTTCAATAAAGTCATCCTCGTAACGCTCCTTGTCGGCGTCGGACAGATCTTCGTATGTAATACCTTCCTCCAAAAACTTGGTTTTGACCTCGTAGTTGTAGTAAGGTACCAGCACATGATCCTGATAAACTGCGGTTTCATAGTCGTAGGCATAGGTCGGGATATTATGTGGCATCTCAAAAAAGTCGTAGGTATTGCGGTCAACATCTGTCTTTGGGGTCGCTGTCAGTCCAACCAGTACCGCGTCAAAGTATTCAAAGATGGCGCGGTACTTCTTAAAGATGCTGCGATGGCTCTCGTCAATGATAATCAGGTCAAAATGCGCGGGCGTGAACAGTCGCTGTCCCTCAAGGGTCTTGGTGTCGTCGATGGCATTGAGGATGGTCGGATAGGTCGAAAAGACGATGCGGGCATTTCGATCGTCCTTGTTGGTGCAAAGGTTGCACAGCGACATTTCTGGAAGATAGTCCTTGAAGCCATCCTTCGCCTGCTTGACCAGTGCGGTGCGGTCGGCAAGGAAAAGGATGTTGGTCACCCACTTGCCGCGGCTGAGCACATCGACTAAGCTGGCTGCGGTGCGGGTCTTGCCGGTGCCGGTTGCCATGACCAGCAGATGCTTACGATAGCCCTGCTGTGTTTTTTCGCAGACAGCGCGGATAGCTTCCTTCTGATAATAGCGGTCGGTGATGCGGTCATCGACCGGAATGTTCATCAAATCGAGCTTTTCGGTGCGGCGGTTCATCAGCTTCTGCAGGTCGTCCTTGCTGAAGATGGCGCTGACCTTGCGCTGTGCTCCGGACAGCTCGTCCTGAAAATAAGTTTCAAAGCCGTTGGTGGTGAAGATCATCGGCCGGCGGCCAAACTTGTGTTCCAGACAGTCGGCATAGAGGGACGCCTGCTTGTAGCCGGTGTTGGGGTCGTGGCTGGTGCGCTTTGCCTCCACGACGGCAAGCGGCAGACCGTCCCTGCCAAACAGGACATAGTCGCAGTAACCCATCTGTCCGGGGATTCCCGCCATGCCCTCGACCGGGTACTCTTCGAACACGTCAGCATCAGCGCCGTCAAACTTCCAGCCCATCTGCTTCATGTCCACATCAATATAGATCTTTCTTGTCTTATATTCCGAGAGGTCCTCCGGCTCAAAGGTACGTTTTTGCTTGTGCTCTTCCTTCTTTGCCGTATACTGTGCCGACATCTGCTCAATCTGTCTGCGCAGTGCCTCGATCTCAGCGTCCTTTTTGTTCAGCAGGCTCTCCTGTTCCTTAATCTTTTTGGTGTCGACTATCACCTTTTCGGTCGGGATCAGCGCTTCCTCAAAAGTGCGTTCAACATAATCTTCCCCATAGCAATAGTCAATCCACTGGACAAATTCGAACAGGCTGCGCAGCGATACCAGCGCATCACACTTCTGCACGCTGCGTTCGGTATGTACTGCAAGGTTTCCAAGCTTGATGATAAACGGGATTTTTCCCCAGGTGTTGTAATCCACCGCAAAGCGGAAAGAAGGTTCGTGAATCAGCGATTGCAGGTTGTCCTTATAGGGCATCTGCATGGTGTTATCTGCCGAGTAGACCCACTTCACCGCCAGTTCCAGCGCCTTACGGCAGCCCACCGCACACATCGCCGGAGCAGAAGCGTAGATTGTCTCGGCTTCGATGCAGGCAGAGGCAAAGAGGGCATATTCGGGTTTGGATTGGAGGAAGGAGAAGTTAGTCATAGGAGGTCACCTCACTTAATCTCTGTTGTACTTCCTGATGAATCAATTGGCAAATATCGGGAAAACATCTATCAATATCGTAATTTGTAAAACGAAGGATTTTTAAATCACATCCTTGCAGATAGGAACTTCTTTGTCTGTCGTATTCTATCGCCTCTTTTGTAAAATGCTGCGAACCATCCAGCTCGATTACCAATTTTGCTGCGTGGCAATAGAAATCTGTAATATAACAGCCGATTGTTTTTTGACGCTGGAATCGAACAGGATAGCTTCTCAAAAAATCATACCAAAGATGGTTTTCCTGCCTCGTCGCATTTTTGCGCAGTTCTCTTGCGCGTGGAATCAATTTATGCTGGTATGGCAGCGACATTTGGCTTTTCCCATCCTTTCCATTGTTGACTCCCTCCATCGGCTTTCGCTGACACCTCCCTCACTAAGGGAGGCATGGTCCCCCTCAAAGGGAGTTACATCGACTCCCTTCGTCAGCTTTCGCTGACACCTCCCTCAGTGAGGGAGGCATGGTCCCCCTCAAAGAGGGGGATGTCACCTTTGGTGACAGGGGGAGTTACCCAAAATATTCCTGCATCAGCGCCTTTTTGAGTGTTTCCAGCTGTTGCAGGCTTTTGCTGATGGTTGTTTTTGTTTTTTCTGTTTGCTCGACAAAGGCGGCAAAATGGTTTTGTAATTTGATAGGGGGCAAATAAATCACCAATTGCATTAGCCGCTCCTTGGAAATATTTGACATAGATTTTGCAGAACCTGAGGCAATGTTTTGAATATTTTTTCTGAATAATTCATGATTGATTAGTTGCCATAAAAATATTTTTGAACAATTGTCTTTTGTATTCAACCTGAATATCAAATCAGGCATCATAAGTTTAGCTGGTGAAGAATATACATATGCCGCCATTCCGACTAATTCAGGCGTGTTTTTTCTGGTAAAAAGTAAGTCTCCAGAATGAACTTCTGCATTTTCTATAAATTGTGAAGAATCCAATAAAGCCTTGTTTTCATTTGAGTTATACTCTCCGTATGTGACTGCACTTAATTTCAAAATGGCTGGCCATTCATTTTTTCGTGTCTCGTTTGAACAAACAAAACTTTTTCCATTGTCAATTGTTGTCACACACTCTCCAAGTGGCACAAGTTGCCATCCTTTCGGGTTACTTACTGGATCCCCAAACATCTCCACAAACCTTGCCTTGATAAGCTCATCCAGTTTGTCAAGCTGCTGGCGGCGTTTGGCAATCAGGGAACTTACCTTGTCCAACACTGCCGCAATTTTTCGCTGTTCGTCAAGGGGCGGGAGAATTATTGATAGGTTGCTAAGCTGTTTTAAATAAATGCCTTTTTGTGCTACGCCTCTGGATTCTTGTTCAAGATACGGACGCATATTCTGTAAGTAATACATAAGAAAGCGATTATAAACCATTTCTGGTTTTGGTTTAAGAACCGCTACACTACGTTGAACACAAAATTCAGTCAAGCTGTTAGGTACAATAGCTACACGACCAATCGTTCCTACAATCGTTATAAGCAAATCATTCGGTTTAATGTTTGTACGCTTATTCTCCGCTTCAAAGTCTTCTTGAGACAAATATCGCGGATCATTAAATGTTATGTGATCGTCGTCGATATTTTTTGAGCTTAACATCAGATAGTTACTTTGTTCGACGCCCATAGGCGGATTATGGCTTCCATCTGTAATTTGTATGCAAATATCCCCTAATCTCACCATCACAGCATCTCCTCCAGTTCCGCCAGCCCTGCGGTAATCTCCATTTCCAGCTCGTGCAGGTCTGCCATGATTTCGGCGGTGGAAGGGTACTCCACCGGCACATACTCCACCTTCTTGTACTTGTTGATCGACAGGTCATAGCCGTTGTCCGCAATCTCCTGCTTCGGCACAAAAAAGCTCTGCTCGGTGCGCGCTCTTCCTTCCTCATTTAAAATATCATCGGCATTGTCCCCTTCTCTGAGGGGGATGTCACCCTTGGTGACAGGGGGAGTCTGTCCGATAGACAGAAATCTCCGAATAATGTCAGGGATATCGTTCTGTTCGACCGGCGAGCGCTTGTCGTCCAGAGAGAAGCCGTCGGATTTCATATCATAGAACCAAACCTTGTCGGTGCCGCCCATGCCGGTCTTGGTGAACACCAGCACTGCGGTGGATACTCCTGCATAGGGCTTGAACACACCGGACGGCATCGAAATCACCGCACGAAGATGGTGATTCTCCACCAGCTCTTTGCGGATGGACTGATGCGCCTTGGAGGAACCAAACAGCACACCATCCGGCACGATGCAGGCACACTGGCCGCCCTTTTTGAGGATGCGCAGAAACAGCGCCAAAAACAAAAGCTCTGTCTTTTTGGTGTTGGTGACTGCTTTGAGGTCATCGTTGATGCTTTCAGCATCGACAGTGCCCTTAAACGGCGGGTTTGCCAGGCAGATGGTGTATTTCTCCTGAATCTGATTCTGCTTGGACACGCTGTCCATATAGCGCACATCAGGGTTGGTGATCGAGTGCAGCATCAGGTTCATTGCCGAGATGCGCAGCATGGTGCGGTCCATATCAAAGCCGCTGAAAGCATCGGTGGCAAAGTGCTCCCACTGCTCCGCGGTCATGGTATCCTCGTAGTGTTTGCGGATATACTCCGACGCAGACACCAAAAATCCCGCTGTACCACAGGACGGGTCACAGATCACATCGTCCGGTGTCGGTGCAATCAGCTCCACCATCATTTCGCGAATCTGCTTTGGTGTACGGAACTGTCCGTTTTGACCTGCTGTTGCCAGTTTGCCCAGCATATACTCGTACAGATCACCCTGCACATCCAGACCGGTGAGGTCGTGCTCATACAGATCGTCCAGACCGGTGATAATCTTCTGCAGCACCTGCGGCGTTGGAATCAGGAACATCGCGTCGCTCATATAGCGCGCAAAGGCAGTGCTTTCCTGCTGCTCGCTGGACTCCTCCTGCACTTCGATCATCTCGCCCTTTTCGTCAAAGTCAGGCAGATGGCCATTTTTCATGTTTTTGATGGCAGGGAATACCCGCTGGGAGATGATTTCATAGATTTCCCTTGCATCGTTATTTTTAAAGCGGCTCCACCGCATCGCCTGACCTGCCGGCGACTGCGGGAAGATCTTGCTGAGCTTTTCGCCGCTCATGTTTTCCAGCTCTTCGGTTTCCAGTTCCTTTTCGTCGAGCGACCGAATAAACATCAGATAGGTCAATTGCTCAATGACCGTCAAAGGGTTGGTGATGCCACCCGCCCAAAGATCGGTCCAAATCTTATCTACTTTATTTTTCACTGCGCCTGTAATCACTTGTTTTCCTCCAGACTGATTATTGTCCCGTTTTTACATTTTCCAAAAAATGACATTTTATATATTATAGCACAACTTCCCGCAAAGGAAAAGAAGCCACACGAAAATGTTCTCTTTTCTTATGTAGTCTGCAACTGTTCAGATCATATGAAGAAAAAATTCTTATTTTTGGAAAAAACTTTCAAAAAAGGACTTGATTTTTTGCCTTTCGTAGAGTATAATAATCAAGTAATTTGCCGGTGTGGTGGAATGGCAGACGCGACGGACTCAAAATCCGTTGGTAGCGATACCGTGTGGGTTCAAGTCCCACCACCGGCACCATTTGTTCCAGAATCACTTTTTTGTGATTCTGGATATTTTTTTACCATAAAATAGTATAATCTATACAAAGGCTTCTTTTCTTTCATCTGTAAAATAGAAAATCAAAGCAAAAAACAAGAGCATCACCCTCAAAATTGCGGTGATGCTCCTTTTTTTATGCCCAAAATACCTTCCTTTCGATGCATATTGGCACGGTGAATCGTGTCCCTTCCCCATTCTTGGAAACCTCTTTTTACCTACTCACCATGCTTTCGGTCCTTTTTCCCCTATTCTTCGATATTTCTTTCCTCCACGCAGCTTTCGTTTATGCTGCCATAGGTGTAACCGTTGTCGTAGCTCAGATAAACCGGCAGCTCCTCGTCAAACTGCTCCAGAAATTCGATCAACTCCCCTACTGTAAAGGTTCTGCCGCACTGTTTTGTGGTGTATCCGGTTCTGTTGCTTTCAATCATTACTGCGTTGTTCATGTTACTTGCTCCTTTGTTGCATTTGTTCTAACCTTGTATCCATATTATACAGGCAGCTGCCAAGGAAAACCACCGTGAGAAGGTACAAGAATCCCCATAATTCATGGTATAAATTACATGATTAATAAAAGAATTAAGAATCAATATTTTGTTCCATTTTTTATATTATAAAAGAATGGAACAAAATATTGACATTTTGGCGTGTTTAATATATAATAATCATATTCCATAATTATATAATATAAGGACGATGAAACATGGATATAATAGAGCTTATACCTAAATTACTACGTGCCGGAATAGATGGCGATCGTAAAATGTTAGAAGCAACATCACTGATGATAATAAAAAAAATTAGAAAGGAATATCCAAATGTTGCCGATGAAATGTCGCAAGCATTAGCATGCATGGGAACTTCTTCAGCATACGCACGTTCTATAAATCTTCCTCCTCTACCTGTGGATAAAGAATCAAGATATGCACTTGTGAACATAGATGAGCCTTCGATAATGCTGCCACCTATATTGAATGAATATATACAGCAGCAAATTAATGACTTTATAAAAGAAAGAAATCTTATTGCTCAATTTGTTCAAGTAGGAATAACACCTCCAAACAGCCTTTTATTATATGGTCAACCTGGTGTAGGAAAGACATATATTGCTCATTGGATTTCTAGTCAACTCAATCTTCCACTTGTAACTTTGGATTTGGCCACATCAATATCAAGTTATCTTGGACGATCTGGTCAAAATATTAGAAGCATATTTGATTATGCAAAAGCTCAACCATCTGTACTATTTTTGGATGAATTAGATGCTATTGCAAAGCGACGAGATGATACTGGTGACCTAGGTGAATTAAAACGTTTAGTAAATGTTTTGCTAAAAGAAATCGAAGATTATCCAGTAACAAGTATTATTATTGGGGCAACTAATCATCCAGAACTTCTTGATAAAGCTATTTGGCGTAGATTTGATCGTACTTTAACAGTGGAGATGCCAGAAATGCCGGAGCGCAAAAAAATATTTCTCAGACATTTGGATGGATATGAAGATGTATTGAGTGAAAACATTCTCGATTATTTGTCAAATTCCACACATGGTATCAACTCTGCAGATATATGTAAATTATGTGAGCATATTAAAAGACAATTCATCCTATCTCCCGAAACTCCTGCAAAAATTATTGCATTATCAGAATTGTTTAAGCTTAATCCACCTCATGATAAAAATGAAAAGGTAGAAATCTGTAATAACCTCAAACATGACTTTCCTTATTTAACTCAAAGGGAAATTAGTCAAATAACCCATATACCACTTACGACTGTATCTAGGTATTTAACTAAAGGAAAAAAGGAGGAATAAAATGAGTAAATATCCCATTATAGCAAACGGAGAAATGTATGCTGAGCCCGTGTCAAAAGTTCTTGGTGGCGGTAAAAAAGAAATGCCACGTAGTTATTCTGAAGCAAAACAACGTATTATAAAAGATCTTGACAACTTAACGAAAGACATTGCTAACGAAAAAGAGAAATTTTTAAATGAAAAAATTATTTGTGTCAGGTTAGAACCAAAATTTGAGGCAAAATCTTATATTCCAAATACTCTCATTAGTGCAATGTCTAGTGGTAATTCCGAAATTGTAGGAGGAAGAAAATACACTATTTCTGAGGAGGAAGAAAATACATCGGCAAAGATGTATTTTATACGAACTACAGACACTGGAATTAATCAACTAAAAGAAACACTCCAGAATGGTGATCGTGATCAGATTGAAGTTTGGAAACAACAAATTCAATCTATTCATACAATAAACTTATTAAAACCAAATGAAAAAACTATGGGTTTTGGAGAAAATTGGCAGTCAGGAACTGTCGAATTTGTTCTTCATCCATTACCATCAAGTGTGACTGAAGAAATTACTACTTTTTTTGCTTATAGCGGTATCCAACCTGAAAAGGCAAAAGTAAAAACATATGATGAAGGTATAACATTTATAAGTGCGGTGTGTACAAGTGATAATATTAAACGTATTACAGCATACAATCCATTAAGAGCTGTCCATCCAATGGGAAGTGTTCAAATTACTCCTATTCGAAGCATTCCAGGTACTTCTTCTCCTTCAGTTCATCCGAATTCTGCTAAACCTGATGTTCATATAGGTGTTTTTGATGGTGGTGTGGATGATACTCTTCCTTTGTTAAAAGACTATGTAACAGTAATTGATAGTTCATCTGAACCAAGTTTAAATTATTTGGTGGAACATGGCTCTGGAGTATGTAGTGCCATTTTGTATGGTAATTTAGCCGGAAAAGGAAGAAAAGATATTCTTGACCCACCTTGTGTTTCAATATATTGTTATCGTGTATTGCCAATACATAATAATCGTGATTATGACTTGTATGAAGTTATAGACTGTATTGAAAATATTGTTCCAAACTCGCCCGATATAAAACTTTACAATTTATCGATTGGACCAGTCGGAGCCATCGTCGACGATAGTATAAACCGATTTACATATGCTTTAGATAAATTATCCTATGAAGTTCCTAGTGGAGAAACAAATCCACTATTTGTTTCTGCTGTGGGAAATGATGGAGAACTTCCTCAAATGCTAAATAGAGTACAATCTCCCTCTGATATGGTTAATGGTCTTGGTGTTGGTGCTTATACATATTCTGATGATGGTAAAAAGATACCAGCAGAATATAGTTGTGTTGGTCCAGGTAGAGAAGGTGCAAAAACGAAACCTGATCTATTAGATTTTGGTGGCAGTATTGATCATCCTTTTATTGTTCCCTCTTTGGATCACTCTTCCCTTTGCGCAACGGCAGGTACTAGTTTTGCTGCACCAATGGTAACCGGAAAAATTGGGAAATTAATGGCATTGAGTAACAATGTATCACCTCATATGGGTAGAACACTCATGATTCATAATGCAAAGATCGATGAATCAATCTCAAAAAATCATCAAGGGTTTGGATTTTGTTCTGAAAATGTATCAGATATACTTCAATGTACCGAAAAGTGTGTGACAATTATGTACTCAGGAACTATACTTCCTACACAATTTTTAAAATTACCAATATTTGCACCTCGAATAAATGAAATGCGTGGGTATGTAACCATTAGCTGGACAGTATCTGTAGTAGTTGCTCCTTACGCTAATGATCCGGATGCCTATACAAATAATTGTCTGGAAGATGTTTTTTGTCCACATAGTATGATTTTTCAATATACCAAACGCGGTGAAAAACCTCAAAGGGTTAATTTGTTAGACGAAAAACAAATTTCTTTTGTAAAGGAGTTAACTAATTCTGGATACAAACAATCTAGTACGCCAATGAGCCATACTTCTCAAAAAATATGGAATGAAAATGATCTACGAGCTATAGATTTGAAATGGGATACTGTAATTCACAAAAAGGTACGGATGAAAAGCGGCTCATTATTTAATCCAACATTAACATTACACGCTCTTGGGCGAAATGGATTTGAAGAAAGTGAAATGCGATATAACGTTGCAATTACAATAGAAGCTCCAGGATATAAAGGTAGTCTTTACGATGCCATACTTCAAACATATCAATATCTTTCTCCTATTGAAATTCAGAATATTAACCGTTTAATGGTATAGCTTCTAATTATTTATTAAAAACGCCCTCCCCGGATATTACTCCAAGGAGGGCGTTCTCATGTCAGACTATTTTCTGAAATAATCCTTGATGCTTTCGACTACAGCTTTTGCAACAGCAGGCTGATTTGGTGCGTTCAGATGCAGGATTGGGGTCTTGTTGTGGTCATCATAGAACCATTCCTCTTTCTTAGCACGCTCCCAGTTGAGCTGTCTGGAGCTGTTGGTCTGGATGTCATAGCCGGCAGCTTCAAAGTGATCAAGGTAGGTATCCAGAAAATCTTTGGAACAGTAGAGCATTGCATAGTAGCCTGCCGCCTCGATTTCATCCAGAAAAGCCTTGCAGATATCGGTGTTGACCTGCTTGCTGCCTCCAGTGTAGATGTTCTCGTACTCGATATCAAAGGCAATCGGGTAGCTGAGCTTGTACGGTTTAACTGCCTCGATGACCTCTTTGGCTGCCCGTCTGGCTGCCTCTGCTGTGGTGGCGTAGCTGTACAGGTACACTCCCACATCCAAACCCGCTGCCAACGCGCCGCTGATATGTTTCTTAAAATAAACATCCTCTTTGAGTGCGCCATTGTTGTAGCACCAGCCGACACGTACAATCGCAAAATCAACGCCAGATACCTTGACTTTTTGCCAATCCACATTGTTTTGTGCATAAGAAACATCAATTCCGTTTTTCGTCAAAATTTCACATCCTTTTCTTTATCAATTTTGGGAGCTTGAAGCGCTTCAAGCTCGGGGTGATGGGACACTTCGCCCATGTTTCGCACAGGCTAAAACCATCACCTTTAGTCCAACAGAGCATCGATTCCCTGTTTTGTCAGGAACTCCTTCTGTTTGTGTTTGATGTTAGTCGCATACTCGAGCGCTGCGTGCATATCACCGTTACAATGTGCATCCGGAATACGCTGCACCGCTTTTGCAGTTGCTTCCCCAAGTGCAATCGATGCGCTGGTGCTCTGGACCAACAAAACAATCAGATCTTTCTGTGACTTATCCTGCTCCTCGTGGTCACGCTCCCTCTTGGAAATCCTCCCTTCCAAACGCCAGACGATCAGTCCCATGATTGCGCTTGGAATCCCCATTGCGGCCACAAATCCCGCCAGCAGCTGCCAGATGTTTACTTCCATTATTGGTTTCACCTCCTCCCCTGCTTTAAATTTCCAATTTTCATCCCTATTTTTCTGAAATTTCCCATACTCCCTTCTTCTCAAATGTGCTATACTGGAAAAAAGGGGGTTAGACAATGAACTACATCAAAAACGTACTAAAGCGTATTTCTATTATTCTGCTGGTTGCCTCAATTCTCTTGACCATTTATCTTGTTATCTGCCCTGTTCGCACACTAGGCGAGGTATTGGAAAAGAAAGAAATTGATATTTTCACCGATTCTTATGAGAGGAAAGATTATGAAACAATCTGTATTTTCCCAATCTCCTGGTCAGGATTGAAAAACGACGTTCTTGGTATCAAAGAGAAATCCCCGTCGGAAAATAATTTTTATTTCTCATCCCCTGATGATAAAGATGAACTTTGTAAACTGCTGTCTTCTTTAAAAGTTCGCAAAAAACTGGGTGAATATCAAAGCCATCCCGACGAGGACAGTTATGAATACTGGATTCACTTTTTCTGGAATCAAAACCTCGACATTATGTTATGTCAGAAAGAACTCTGTTTTGAAACAAGTCCCGCTATTCGATACGGCTCATCAAAATTTAACGCCTATTATATCGTCAACTGCCCTGAAAACAAGGAAATTCTTAAGAACATTTTGGAGCTTCTTTTCAATAAAAAATGAAATTATAAAAGCTCTCCCTGCCATTACTACAAACAGGGAGAGCTTTTTTCTTTGGGTTTGTGATAACATCTTTTTCTCCTGACAAAATTTTTTCTACCACCTCTTTGCAAAACATGCTATAATAAGACCAGACAGAACCCTATTTTACTGTTAATCTGATACAAAAAGGAGAGATTACAATGCTTCGAACCAACTTCAATGACCTTCCAATCCTGCTGGTGCAGGGACAGGTGCGCCACTCCAAGGGCAGTCAGGCTTACCGCCATACCATCGATGGTGAACCGATGACCCTGCCGGCAACTGGAGGCATCACCTACAATGCCCAGATCGGCGACCGCTGTGTGGGATGGGCGGCTGACCATCTGGAACCAGGTGTCACCATGCGCAATGAAAACGAGGATTATAACGCTGCGGTACAGGGATTGTCCTGCATCGGAAACGTTGCTATCGTCCGCAGCGGCGATGCCAAGGGCGCTCGCGGATTTGTTACGGGAAAACATGGCGGCTGTGAGCACCTCCTGTGCTATTTTGATCCTGAAACACTGGAAAAAATGTCCATCGGCGACACCATTGATGTCCGTACACAGGGTCAGGGAATGAAGCTGCTGGATTATCCTGAAATTCTGCTGCGCAACATGAGCCCTGCGCTGCTGGAAAAGATGAACATCACCGAAAAGGATGGCGGCAAACTCACCGTCGGCGTCGCAAAGATCGTTCCGGGCTGCATCATGGGTTCCGGACTGGGCGCTTCCACCTCCTATTACGGTGACTACGACATCACCCTGCATGACAAACAGATCTGCCAGCAGTATGGACTGGATCAGCTGCGTTTTGGCGATATCGTTGCAATTCAGGACGCAGATACCCGTTATGGACGCAACTTCATCACCGGTGCCATCACCATCGGCGTTGTAGTACACAGCGACTGCATCCTTTCGGGACATGGTCCGGGCGTCACCACTTTGATGACCTGCAAGACTCGGCTCATCGAACCGGTGATCGACCAGAGCGCAAACCTCGCTGATTTCTTCCTCAAATAGAAAGATACAAAACAAAAAGGCCGGCTTTCTGCCGACCTTTTTTGCTGCAATTTTTAAAACACTTTTATTTTTCCTCATCCCGGTAGTAGCGGATAAGTGCCTGAGTGCCCTCGTTTTCCATACCGTGTTCTGCCATCTTTTCGTAGAGGGAAAGAACGGTGTTGAGCATCTCAAGTTCGACGCCCGCTTTCTGGCTCTCCTCTTTGACAATCTTCATGTCCTTGATGAAGTGTTTAACGAAGAAACCCGGAGCAAAATCCCCTGCCAGAGCACGTGGTGCCATGTTTGCAAGCTGCCAGCTTCCGGCTGCGCCTGCACCGATGGCGGCAAGCATCTTCTGTGGGTCAAGTCCGGTCTTTTCCGCATAGATGAGTGCTTCGGTATATGCTGCAGTTGCACCTGCCACTGCGATCTGGTTGGCTGCCTTGGTGTGCTGTCCGCTTCCGGCAGGTCCCATCAGGATGATGTTTTTGCCCATACAGGAAAACAGCGGCATTGCATCCTCAAAATCCTTCTGGTCGCCGCCGACCATGATCGACAGCGTTGCATTGCGTGCTCCGCTGTCACCGCCGGATACCGGTGCATCCATAACACGGATACCGCGCTCTTTGCCCATTTCGTACAGTTTCTGGGCAAGGCTTGGCGAAGAGGTGGTCATATCGATGGCGAGTGCGCCCTTCTTTGCGCTGTCAAAGATGCCACCCTTACTGCAAAAGACCTCCTCTACATCAGAAGGATAGCCGACCATAACGAAGATGGCATCTGCATCCTCAACCGCTTGCGCAATCGTCTTGCAGGGATGGATGCCGAATTCTTTCTCAAGCTCCAGAAGCTTTTCATATTTGTGGGTATAAGCGCTGACCGAATAACCGTTCTTTGCAAGGTGTCCTGCCTGCTGGCTGCCCATAACACCGGTTCCGATCCAGGCAATCTTGTGAAATTCCATAAAGCGTTCCCCTTTCCTGTCAAAATAAAATCATCTTTTTATCTGTTTGTATGAGCAGATTCCTCTGCCCACTCCATCACTACATCATCCACCGGGTCATCGACAAAGCCATTGTCCAGACAAAAATCATGGATTTTGCTGTCATTGGGGTCAAAGTGGATAACCAGCTGCTCCGCTCCACTGAGTGCAGCCAGCGCCGCGGCATGATGAAGGGCGCGGGACAGCTTCTCCTTCTGATTCTCCCCGGAGACTGCCATAGTAACATACAGGGCTTTCTGCGGCTGAAAACGAGCTCCCGCAATCAGCAAAGTGTCCTCATCTCCCCAGAGCCATCCCATCGCGGCAAATCTCCGCAGGGTCGTTTCGCTTAAATGATAAAAGGTGTGGTTGATGCACAAAAAGCCGCCGGTCTGTCTGTTTAGCTGCGGCAGAAAAGCAAGTGCCTGCTCTGCCCCTATCCTTGGAAGCGGCTTTGTGTCTGTACGGCAGCTTAAATTTTCTGTCGGAATGCACATCGAATGAAACTGTGCCCGACGCTTTAGCCCGAACTGTTCGGCAAGTCCTGCACTTGCCTTGTTGGATACTCCGGTATACATCCGCGCCGCCGGACATCCCAACGCCCTTATCTCTTCAAAATAGCGCCGATAGATGGCGCGCCCCACCCCTTTACGCTGAAAATCGGGATGGACCCGCAACAGTTCCAGCCACGTCGAACCGTCAAACAGTACAGTCAGCTTTCCCATCCCGACCGGCACGCCATCGACACAGGCAACGGTCAGTTCCCCTGCGGTGCTGCGGTAATAGTCGACGACATCCGCAAAGTAATGGTTTGCCCGCACCGCGCCCGCTTCAATTCGGGCACAGGCGGCAAAATCCTCAGGCTGATATGCGCGTGTTGTTATCTGCACGATGGTTCCCCTTTCAGATAGTGGTCGAACCAGGATGTGATCTCTCGCAGGCGGCGGATGCGGTGTTTTGGCTTGCCGCTGCGGCTAAGCTCATGGTTTTCTCCATGGAACAGGCACATTCTGGTCGGAACACCGTGCATCCGCAGAGCGGTGAACATCTGGATAGCATCGGTCATCCAGCAGCGGTAGTCCTCATCCGACTGGATAAAGAGGGTCGGTGTCTTGCAGCGGTCTGCATATTTGAGCGGAGAGCGCTCCCACATCTCCGGCTGGCTGGTCCATGGGTCGGACTGCACTGCCGAAAGATTGTGATAATAACCGATATCGGTGGTCAGACACTTGCTGATAAAGTTGGAAATCGAGCGCTGGGAAGCCACTGCAGCAAATCGGTCGGTGTGTCCCACAATCCAGTTTGCCATAAAGCCGCCGTAGCTGCCGCCGGTCATGCCCACCCGTTTTTTGTCGATCTGCGGGTATTTTTCCAGCACCAGATCGGTAAATTCCATCAGGTCGTTGTAATCCAGCACGCCGTAACGCTTGCCGCGGATGTCGGCAAACTCGTTGCCCTTGCCGTCGCCGCCGCGCGGATTGCAGAAAAAGACAAAGTAACCTTCGTTTGCCCAGAGCTGCATCTCATGGAAGAACGGGGTTCCGTAAACGGTCTTTGGTCCGCCATGGACATCCAGAATTGCCGGATAGCTCTGATTCGGGTCATAACCAACCGGTTCGATTACCCAGCCATCGATTTCCACCCCGTCGCTGTCGGTAAAGCACAGTTCTTTGAGCGGTGATACACTGTGGCTGGCAAGATATTCGTCGTTAAAGTGGGTAAGTTTCTGCTCTTCCCCATTTTCCTTGCAGCAGTAGATTTCCTGCAAACCGTTATCGCGCATCGCAACATAATAGAAGGTTCCGTTTGCATAGTCAAAGCAGTCGATGCTGCCGTGAAGCTGCGGGGAAACAACCGTTTCGGTCTTGTCAAAAGCAAAGCGCACGATAAAGGAGTCATAGCCGCGGGTACTGGTGTAATACCAGCTGTCCCCGATTGCCTTTCTGCCCTTTCCGCCGCCGTAACGGCAGTCCGAACCAACGGTCGAGCGAAGGCTTGGGTCAAGGTCACAAAGCTCCGAAACTGCGCCGGTATCCGGGTCAGCAAGGTAGAAAGCTGGATTTTCGTTTGTTCCGTAGCGTTTTCCTTCGCTCATTGCAAGCAGAATCTTTCCGCCGACAAACTGTGCAGCATCCACCCCGTAGCGGTGCTGCAGATCCACCTGAACCTGTTTTTCTCCATGCAGCAAACGGACATAAAGGTCATCCTTCTGGTCATCCATCCACTGATAGTCATGACCGTAATAAAGTACGCGGTCGGTCTGCTCGTCATAATCAAAGGAGCTTACGTTCATATATTCCGGGCTTAACAGATGAAGCTTATCCTCTTGGCTGTCATAATGATAAAGGCGGGTGCGCAGCTTGTTGACAACGCCCTTTCCGTTTGCCCAGAATGGCAGCTCGTCAAAAACTTCGTAGTCCTTTTCCTCTTCGATCTCCTCGATTGCCGCTTCCCGTTCCTTTCCTTCCAAGCCGGAAAGGTCGACAGCATTAAGATCATCGGTCGCAGTCAGCAAAAATTCGTGGTCGTTTACCTGATAAAGACCTTTTGCCTTTTTAGGCAGAACAAAAAACTCCTCTGCTTCTCCGCCGTGGATGTTGATGCAGTTATAGACGGTCACATTCTGTCCCGGCTGTGGTTTGTGCTGCTGTTTGCGGTCACCGGAGAAGAGCAGGCGTTCATTATCCAGCCACAGAAAATCGGATTCCTTGTCACCGCCGGTCAGCTTTCGGCAGGTTCCGCTTTCGGTCTCCAGAACCCAGATGTTTGAGCAGTAGCAGTTCTTCTCGATGCTCGGCTTGGTTACCACAAAGGCAACGTGCTTTGCATCCGGAGAGCAGGCTACCTGCGACAGGCAATGAATTTCGGCAAGGTCCTGCATGGTAATTTTTTGCATGATTATTCCTCCCAACACATTATTTTTGTTCTTATTATATAGTTTTTTGAAAACAAATACAAGATGTATTGGATGAATTTTCAAATGCCAGTACGCCAAAGGCTTTGCCTTTAGTCATACTTTCTACAAAAAGGAAGTTTCTTTTTGTGGGCTCATGCCGCCCACTCTGGCACTGACTTTTCTTTTACGAGAAAAGTCAGCAAAAGCGTATCTAAGGGGACACCCCTTAGATATCCCCGGGGCTGCGCCCCGCAGTGGTCTAATGACCACGCTCCCCCTTACAGCATAAACCACCATCTTTGCGCCCAATGGTTTGCTTTTTGTTTCAATTCGAGCGATCTCCGCGTGCTGAAACCAGAGCTCCGAACCAAATCGCGAAACAGCTTTGGTACTTTCTCAGAAAGTACCAGATTCAATCTGCTTAACCTAAATCGGCACAATCGGTCAGCAGAACCTTCGGCTGCTGGTAACCTTCCAGCTCCAGTACAACCAGTTCGTTCTCTCCGTCTTTGAGCAGAGGTGCCGGCAGATAGAGGGTCTTCTGTGGACCAGCAGTGTTCCAGTAGCGTCCCAGATGGAAGCCGTTGATGTAAACACATCCCTTAGTAAAGCCGTCCAGCCGTACAAAGGTGTCTGCCTTCTCAGAAACCGCAAAATGTCCCTTTAAGAAGACTGGGCTGTTTAATCTGTCGCTGTCACCGCTTTCAATCGGCGCAAAGGAGAGCTTGTCCGCATTGTCGCATGGCAGAGAGTACATCTTCCAGCCAAACTGATACTGATGATTGAGCTTGACCCCGCGCAGGATTCCCTTTTCGTCCCGAAGCTTTGGTCCGTAGTTGACGCGACCTAAATTCTCGACCAGAATCGAAAGAGTCGCTTGTTCCCCTTCTTTCAGGCAGACCGAAACAATATCGTTTTTCTTTCCGGTTCGTTCCTGAATTCCCTGCAATACACCGTCCAGATAGATATGAGCGCGGTCGTGCAGGCCGTCGATCTTGATTTCCGATTCCGCAAATGGTCCGTGCAGGGTGGTCTTGTACAGCACAAAGCCAAAATCCTGACCCAGCTCTTCCATCGTCATGGTGTGGCTGCAAACGGTCGGTTCCGGCAGCTGATCAAACATCACCGCCTGTTCCTTGAGTTCAATTGTACCATATGCCTTTTTGGGATTGTTCTGCACCGCAAGTTCCGGTGCCTTGCCAAAGTGCTTTTCGATGACCTCCTTGACTGCCTGATATTTCGGGGTCAGGTCGCCGCACTCGCTGACCGGACAGTCGTAATCGTAGCTGGTTACGGTCGGCTGATAAACGCCGTCGTGGTTTGCGCCGTTGGTAAATCCAAAGTTTGTGCCGCCATGGAACATATAGAGGTTGACCGAGCCGCCATCCGAGAGCATCTCGTCCAGTGTTGCCGCGGTGTCATCGCTTTCGCGGACATGGTGCTGCTCGTACCAGTGGTCGAACCATCCGTTCCAGAACTCGGTGCACATCACTGGGCGATCCGGATGAAGCTGACGAAGCTTATCAAAGTGCTGCTTTCCATTGGAGCCAAAGTTTGCAGTCGCCAGATATTCCGGCAGACTGCCGCCGCCGAGCATCAGATCATTTGGACCATCCGAGGTAAAGAACAGCTCGTGCACGCCGTTTTCCTCATAGATTTTTGCCACCGCGCGCAGATAATCCTTGTCGTTGCCGTAGCTGCCATATTCATTTTCCACCTGTACCGCAATGATGTTTCCGCCGTTTTCGGCAAGGTATGGGCGGACTTCCTCGAACAGTCTGCGGTAGTAGTTGGATACCTTTTGCAGAAAGCGCGGGTCATTGCAGCGCAGGTGCATCTTCGGGTCGGTCAGCAGCCAGGATGGCAGACCGCCAAAATCAAACTCGGCGCAGATGTACGGACCCGGACGAAGGATCACATACAGCCCCAGTTCCTGTGCGGTGCGGATAAACTTTGCAAGATCCAGCATCCCGCTAAAATCAAATTCCCCTTCTTTTCGCTCGTGCAGGTTCCAGCAGGTATAGGTCTCCACTGTATTAAAGCCGCAGGCACGCAGCTTTTTGAGCCGATCCTCCCAGTATCCGGGAACCACGCGAAAATAATGGATGGTACCGGACACGATGGTGAACGGTTTTTTGTCAAGATAAAATCCTTTTGCGTCAAACTCAAGTCTGCTCATCTCAAAAGCCTCCTTATTGATTGCTTCTTTGAGTATAGCGGGAAAGGGAATGTTTGTCAAAGGTTTGTCAAAAATAAACTTGTTTTGAAACCAGATTAAACCTGAATACTTGGTTTTTGAGGAAGTTTATAGTATAATATAAACAAAGCAGCAAGTTTTAAGGAGGCTTTTTTATGTGGCTTGATGAAAGCGTGTTCTATCAGATCTACCCTATCGGATTCTGCGGCGCTCCCCGCACCGCTCTGGAAGAAGGACAGCCGTCCTGCAACCGTATCGGAAAAGTTATCGACTGGATCGACCATATCAAACGTCTTGGCTGCAATGCCGTCTATTTTTCCCCGCTGTTTGAATCGGACAGCCACGGCTATGATACCCGCGATTTTCGCCTGATCGACCGCAGGCTCGGCAGCAATCAGGATTTTGCTCAAGTTTGCCAAAAGCTGCATGAAGCAGGAATCCGGGTGGTACTGGACGGCGTGTTCAACCATGTCGGACGCGGATTCTGGGCATTTCGCGACGTACAGCAAAAACGCTGGGATTCTCCGTACAAGGATTGGTTCCGTATCTCCTTTGACGGAAATTCTCCCTACAACGACGGATTTTGGTATGAGGGCTGGGAAGGACACTATGAACTGGTCAAATTAAATCTCCAAAACCCGCAGGTAGTCGATTATCTGCTTGACTGCGTCCGCTTCTGGGTGGAGGAATTCTCAATTGATGGACTGCGTCTGGATGTCGCATACAGCCTGGATCGCGAATTTATGAAGCGTCTGCGCCAGTTCACCCAGCAGCTGAAACCGGACTTTGCGCTGATCGGCGAGGTGCTGCACGGCGACTACAACCAGATCGTCAACGACCAGATGCTGCACTCCTGCACGAACTACGAGTGTTACAAAGGCTTATATTCCTCCTGCAACACCATGAATCTGTTCGAAATCACCCACTCCCTGCTTCGTCAGTTCGGACCGGAGCAGTGGACCTTATATAAAGGAAAACATCTGCTCAGTTTTGTGGATAACCACGATGTCACCCGCGCTGCATCCATCTTAAACAACAAAAACCACCTGATTCCGCTGTATGGAATGCTGTTTGGCATGCCAGGTGTTCCGTGCATCTACTATGGAAGCGAATGGGGCTGCGAAGCCACCAAAACACCCGGAAACGACGATTCGCTGCGCCCATGCTTTGATCAGCCGCAGTGGAACGAACTTTGCGACGTTATTTCCAGGATGGCAAAGGCACATCGGGAAAACAAAGCGCTGCACAGCGGCGACTTTAAGCAGCTGCTGCTCACCAACAAGCAGGCAATCTGGGAACGGTGCTGTGACGGACAGCGGGTGCTGATCGCCATCAACATCGAAGATCAGGAATATGTGGCGCACTTTAACGCTAATGCCGGCAGAGCGCTCGACCTCATCAGCGGTCAAATGCACGATTTCGGCGGCGGCTCTCACTTTCCACCTTATTCGGTAGCGTTCTGGGACACCAGCGTAAATGGATAGCGTAAAGCTTTGATAAAAACTATTATAGAAAAAGAAAAACGATCGGAGTAAGGAAGTTTCCTTCTTCGATCGTTTTCTTCTATGTGTAATGTTTTAAAGAATTACCATCACAAAATTTTCTATTCTGAGTATCGAGGGTTGAATCTAGACCACAGCGCGAACCGCTTAGATTTGATACAGCATCGCGTTACAGATTGCCGCGGCAACGTTGCTTCCGCCTTTTCTTCCGCGCGCCACAATGTATGGAATTCCTGCTTTCATAATCAGCTCTTTTGCTTCCACCACATTGACAAAACCAACCGGCACACCGATAATCAGTTCCGGATGGATTTTACCCTGTTCGATCATCTCGTACAGCTTAACTAATGCAGTCGGCGCATTGCCGATGGCAAAAATCAGTGGACGCTGAATGGTCGCAGCCTTCTCCATGCTGGCAGTTGCGCGGGTCGTTCCTTCTTCTTTCGCTTTTTTTGCGACATCCTCGTCGGACATGAAGCAGAACACCTCACCGCCAAACTGAGCAAGCTTTGTTTTGTTGATGCCCGAACGCGCCATCTGGGTATCAGTCACGATGCAAGCACCGTTTTTGAGCGCTTCGATTCCCTTCTGGACTGCGTGTTCCGAGATGCACAGATTGTCTACATATTCAAAATCGGCGGTTGTATGGATAACCCTTTTGACCACCAGTTTGTTCTCCGGCAGGATTTTGTCCAGTTCTCCTCTTTCTATCAGCTCCTGCTCGATGATTTCAAAGCTGCGCTTTTCGATTTCATGCGGCAGCACCTGCTGAAGGTGAATTGTCTCCATGCAAAACACTTCCTTCCTATTTATATATTCTATTTTATTGCTTGTAGATATTTTATCATCATACCTGCTTAGAAATATCCTAAGCCCTGATAAGCTAAACTTTATTTTACTTTTCTGATTGGAAAATACAGATAGCCCGTTCCTGTTGCTGGGTCTGTATAATCGTGAACTGCTCCGACCAGAGCAATTCCTTTATCATTCATTTGTCTAATGGTATCTCCAAACGCTCCATCATGGTTTTCCACAACGAGATACTCATAGCCTGGTATCATCCATTTTGTCCATCCATCCGGTGCTTCTGCATTGTCAACACACTCCACTCCTGCGAGGTACAAGCCTTTACTAAAGCCATCTTCCCAAGGCTGAAACGAGTGAGAAAGGTCAGACATCGCGCCCCATATTCCCGCAAGATTTCCGTTTTCGTCTCTTTTTGCCAGATGGGCTACTTCATCAAAGTGACCGTTTGCATCATCCCACAATTTCTGAATAAAACCTTCGCCATCCAGCGTGGAGCCCTCTTTCCCAATGACAACAAATGCTTTTTTTATGATGTTCTCCATTCGTGACACTTCCCCTTTTTCTGTTTTCTGCCAACTATCCATCTTTGCGCCGAAGGCGAACAGGGTGCAGGCTCAGCCTGCCGAGTGAGTGTGTTAACTTAAGCGTTGCCGCGTGCTGAATCCAGAAGCCCACACCAAACCAAAGCGCAAAACAGCTTTGGTATTTTCTCAAAAAGTACCAGGCTCAACTCGCCTAGCGTTCGATACCGTCGCGGGCAGCAATTCCTCTGTCAAATGGATGTTTGAGCTTCTGGATTTGCGAAACATAATCCGCAAGCTCAATCAGTTCCTGAGGTGGATTTCTGCCGGTCAATACCACTTCCAGCTCCTCCGGTTTGCCGCAAAGCAGCTGTTTTACCTGCTCTGTTTCCACCATGCCGCTGTTAATCGCCGCCATAATCTCGTCCAGAACCAGCAAATCACAGTTTCCGCTGAGCGCTGTTGCCGATGCCTTGGCAAACAGCTCCTGCTGCACCATTGCCGCATGGCGCTTCTGCTCCTCGTTCATCCGGAAGGTAAAACCCAGCTGCTCCTGACTGCGGATGACCTGAACGTTTGGAATCTGCCGCAGAATGTTCAGCTCCCCGGTCTCGGTGCTCTTAAGAAACTGCACGATGCACACCCGCATCCCGCGGCCGGCTGCCCGAAGCGAAAGTCCCAGCGCCGCAGTGGTTTTTCCCTTGCCGTCCCCGCAGTAAATGTGAATCAGTCCCGACATGTTAAATTCCCTCGTTTAAAATCTGATAGATTCGTTCCATATCAAGGGCTTCCCGCACGCCCTTTGCCAGCAGATCGTACTGTGTTTCCTTGTAGCTTGCAAAGTCAACCGCCGAAATTTGCTCTGCCGAAATGCCCTTTCTTTCACACAGTGCTTCGATGATGCCCTGTGCCATCTGTGGGTGGTCGAAGACACCGTGCAGATAGGTTCCAAATACATTTCCCATGCAGCAGCCCTGTGCTTCCTCACAGTCAGCACCATTTCTCTTTAAGATGAAACCAAAGCAAACCGCGTTGTGTGAAACAGATGGATTGTTTGAATTGTTTGACCCACACGTGCCGTTTGATTCACACATTTCATCCTTCGGACAGATCACCGTCTGACCCATGTGAATCTCGTATCCTTCATAAGGCAGTCCGCTCAGGTTCGGGAAGATGGTATGGGACAGGTCGCCCGCAACACCCGAAACCTGGGTGCGGGTCTTTTGGGCACTGAAGGTTGTGACAGTTGGAAGCAGTCCCAGACCTTTTAAGCTGCCGCCATGTTCGACCGACATCGGATCGTGCAGCTCTTTGCCCAGCATCTGATAACCGCCGCAGATACCAAAAACCGGTGTTCCCTGCGCTGCCAGCTTGAGGATTGCTGCTTCCAGTCCGCTTTGCCGCAGCCACAGCAGATCCTCCATGGTGTTTTTGGTGCCTGGCAGGATAAGCAGATCCGGACTGCGCAGTTCCTGCGCTGATTTTACATAGCGCACCGAAACCCCGTCGATACATTCCAGACTGTTAAAGTCGGTAAAGTTAGAAATGCGCGGCAGACGGATGACTGCAATGTCGATCAGTGCTGCCTTGTCCTCATGGGAGAAGCGTTCGGACAGACTGTCCTCATCCTCCAAATCCAGATTCATGTAAGGAACCACGCCGACAACCTCTTTGCCGGTAATCTGCTCGATTTGACGAAGTCCTGGTTCCAGAATGGAGACATCTCCGCGGAACTTATTGATCACAAGCCCTTTGACTATCTCACGTTCCTCTTCTTCCAGCAGCATCAAGGTTCCTGCCAGCGAAGCGAATACACCGCCGCGGTCGATATCCCCGACCAGCAGCACCGGCGCATGAGCAAGCTTTGCCATCCCCATGTTGACGATATCGTCCTGTTTGAGGTTGATTTCAGCAGGGCTTCCTGCACCTTCCAGTACAATGATGTCGTACTGCTGATCCAGCTGGTTGTAAGCCTCCATGATTTTTGGAACCAGCGAAAGTTTGTTTTTATAATAGTCCCGTGCTGACATATTTCCCAGTACCTCGCCGTTGACGATGACCTGAGAACCGGTGTCGTTGGTCGGTTTTAACAGGATGGGGTTCATCAGCACCGAAGGTTTGATGCCAGCAGCTTCTGCCTGCATTACCTGAGCGCGTCCCATTTCCAGCCCTTCCTCGGTGATGAAGGAATTGAGCGCCATGTTCTGGGACTTAAACGGGGCAACCCGATATCCGTCCTGTTTGAAGATGCGGCACAGCGCCGCTGCAAGATAGCTTTTTCCGGCATTGGACATGGTGCCCTGAACCATAATTGCTTTTGCCATCGCTTACTTGTCCTCCCCTTCCCAATCATACTTTCTTTTGCTCTTGCGCAAAAAGCGGTACTGTTTTTTCTGCTCTGCGCTGGGTGGTGCCGCGTTTGAAATTTTCGGCACAGGTGCCTCTTCCTCCGGTGCATTTGTCTGTTCTGTTTCGCAAACATCCGGTTCTGGAGTCTCTGTCTGCTGAGGTTCCTCCAACGCTTTTTCAGAAACCTCCAGAGAAATTTCTTCGGAAGTTTTAGCTTCCGGTTCATGATTTTCCTCAGGATATTCGTTTCTATCTTCCTCTGTCTGAGTCGGATTTTGTTCCGGATTTTGCTCACAGGATTTTGTCTCAGGTTGTTTTTCACCAGAGGATTCGTCATCCACCCGCACCGTCACCGTTTCGGCAGCCAGCGGCTCGATGACCGGAGATTTCAGATAGCGTTCGAGCGCTTCGATCAATTTCTGATTGTGTTCATGCTTTTTGACCGCGATGCGGTAATAATCCTCATTTAATCCCGGGTAGTTTGCGCAGGAACGGATCAGGATGCCGTCCTGTTCCAGCACATTCTTCAGGTCTTTGGAGTCAGGCAGGCGGAAGAACAGATAGTTTGCGTGTGAACCGATCACCCGAATGTCCAGCTTTTGCAGCTCTTCCTTGAGATAAGTTCGCTCCTCCCGGATGAGAGCAAGGCTTTTTTGCAGATATTCGGTGTCCTTGAGCGCTGCAACACCGGCAACCTGTGCTGGAACCGATACGCTCCACGGCTGACCGCACTGGTTCATCCGCTCTAAAAGCGGCGGATTTGCACACAGGCAATAACCCAGCCGCAGCCCTGCCATCGCGTAATGCTTGGTAAAGGCGCGCAGAATCATCAGGTTCGGGAAGGAATCCACCCACAGCTTCATGCTGTTTTCTTCCGGATTGTCCAGAAAATCGCGGAAGCATTCGTCCACCACCAGCATGGTGCCGCAGGCAGCACAGCGGACAAGGATGCGCTCCAGCAGCTTGCGGTCGATCAGCTGTCCGGTCGGATTGTTCGGGTTGCACAAAAAGACCAGATCAGTCTCCGGACGGATACAGGACAAAAACTCCTCGGTGAGCGTAAAGTCCTGTTCCTCCTTCATCATAAACTGCTCCACATGGCAGCCGCAGGCATTCAGCGCCAGCTGATATTCTGCAAAGGTCGGGACTGCCACCAGCGCATTTTTGGGGCGGATTGCCCACACGACCCGAAAGATCAGGTCGGCAGCACCGTTGCCGCACAGGATATTTTTCTTGTCCACCTGCTCATTTTTTGCAATCTCTTCCACCAGTTCCCTGCAAAGAGGGTCCGGATAACAGCAGAAGGTATCCATCGCGTCACACAGCGCGCTCCTGACCGAGTCAGGCAGACCAAGCGGATTGAGGTTTGCCGAGAAATCGATGATTTCCCCCTCAATTCGCTCTCTTGCGGAGTAAATATCCCCGCCATGAACCAATTTTACCATGTGAAGGCACTCCCCTTTACAGCTAAAATTTGGCTTTATTAAGCCGTTTTATTTTTATATAATCAAAAGAAGAAAGCCGCGCACCATAACGCCCAGCATCAGGCACAGCAGGTCACAGCACAGCATCAGGCGGTTTGCCCGGGAAATGTCCTGCACCTCAACCGGTCTGATCGGGTCTCCGATGGTCGGTTTTTTATATAATTTTCCAAAGTAATATGCATTTCCGGCAAGCTGAACCTGCAAAGCACCGGCACAGGCAGCTTCGGTCTGAGCGCTGTTTGGGCTTGCATGATTGCGTCCATCCCTGCGAAAAATCTTCCACGCGTTCTTTCCATCCATACCGGTAAGGTAGGCAGAAATGACCATCAGCACCCCGGCGATTCTGGCAGGGATAAAGTTTGCTGCATCGTCAAGTTTTGCCGAAGCGCGACCAAAATCGATATATTTTTCATTCTTATATCCTACCATCGAGTCGAGGGTATTGATCGCCTTGTAGCACATTGCCAGCGGAGTTCCGCCGATTGCCAGATAGAACATCGGCGCGATGATTCCATCGCTGGTATTTTCAGCAACCGTTTCCACTGCCGCTTTGGTAACGCCGGTCTCGTCCAGATTCTGGGTATCTCTGCCCACGATCATCGAAACCGCATATCTTGCCTTGGGCAGATCACCTTTTTCCAGCTGCTCGTACACTTTCATACTCTCTTTTTTAAGCGATTTTGCCGCCAAAGTCAGGCTTCCCAAAAAGATTTCGACCGCCAGTCCAAACAGCGGATGAACTTGGTAGCAGACCCATAATAATAGGAAGGTAACTGCCAAAGTAAACAGCGGGATGGTCACTGCCAGGATTTTTCCGGCAAGACGCAGCTTTTGCGGAAAGGCTTTTCGCAAAAGCGTTTCCGCTTTGGAGATGAGCTTTCCAATCAGCACCACCGGATGCGGAATCCAGGACGGGTCGCCGATCAAAAGATCCAACACCACCGCCCCAAACAAAAGAATCAGGATATTCATACTGAGGGTTCCCCCTTATTTTGTGATTTTGTCCGGCTGGATTGTATCAACCGATTTTGCCGTCCAGACGATAGATCGGATAGCGGGCATCGGGATTCCATCCATCTTCCGGGATCATGAGGCGAAATCCCTCTCCATTTGCCACATGGAAATCATAAAAAGAGCGTCCCTCGCTGTCAAACTGGGACAAAATCGCCATCATGGTTCCACCGTGGATGACAAACATCGGGGCAGTTTTATGCTCTGCAATTGCCTTTTCGATACAGCGGCAGAATGCCGGAACCGAACGCGCACGCATCTGATCCTTCGATTCCCCGTTTGGAATCACCCCTTCTCCTTCGGTGGCCAGCCACTGAAGATAGTCAGGTGAACACAGCAGTTCTTCATGCGTTTTGCCCTCAAAGTCACCAAAGTCGGTTTCCCGAAGGTCATCTTCAATCAGGACACAGCCGGACTGCGCCAATTGCTCATACTGCTCACAGACAATCTCCGCAGTCTGGATACAGCGCTTTTTGGGGCTGCACACCACAAAATCCGCCGCCGGATAAAGCCCATTCTGCTTTTTCTGCATTAATTCTTCGATTCCCTGTGGGCAAAGAGGGTCATCCAGCCGACCCTGATACCGATGTGCAAAGTTGCTTTGTGTTTTTCCGTGCCGAATCAGTGTGATCTGCATGCACAGCGCTCCTTTCTATTATTTCAGACGCATATTCAATCCGCAGAAGATGCGGTCGACCCGCTCGGCTTTTTCTGCCAGTTTGCAGCAAATGCGTCCGGTGACCTCACGCCATTCCCGTTCTGTCGGGTTAAGCGGAACCACGCCGCAGCCGATTTCATCGCAGAGAATCACTGCGTCAGGATATTTCTGAAGGTATTGTTCCAAAAGAGGAACAGGGTCCAGGTTGTTCTGAACCATGCGGAAAATCCAACGATGCAGATGGTTGATGACTGCCTGTTCGGGCAGGACATCCAGCGCCATCATTTCGCCATCCGCCACATCCTCTATTGTAGCATGATTTCGTGTGAGATACCAGTTTAATTTTCCCTGATTCTTCCCACCAAGAATGAAATGCATGATTTTATCCTCCTTCCCCCAGCTTGAAGCTGAACCCTGTTCGCGTTGCCGGTTCAGCATAAATCTGAAAGCCTCGTTCTCGCGCCCAGCTTGAAGCTGGACCCTGTTCGCGTTGCCGGTTCAGCATAAATCTGAAAGCCTCGTTCTCGCGCCCAGCTTGAAGCTGAACCCTGTTCGCGTTGCCGGTTCAGCATAAATCTGAAAGTTTCGTTCTCGCGCAGGTCGCTTGTCTCCGACTTCGCTCGTTTGAGTAAGTTTTGACAAATCCCTAACCCCAGCTTAAAGCTGGACCCTGTTCGCGTTGTTGGTTCAGCATAAATCTGAAAGTTTCGTTCTCGCGCCCAGCTTGAAGCTGGACCCTATTCGCGTTGCCGGTTCAGCATAAATCTGAAAGCTTCGTTCTCGTGCAGGTCGCTTGTCTCCGACTTCGCTCGTGTGAGCGAAAATTAAGCCATAGAGATATAGCATCTTTCTATGATTGTCACACGTCAGTACGCTAACGAAAACCAGTCTCCCTTTAAGTTATCACAAAACACCCCAATAGAGCGCTTATAACCTTAAGCAATCAGCGAATAAACTACCGATACAATCAAAATGACAATCTCATTTACCTGCAAGAACCATCCGGCAAGGTCACCGGTGACGCCGCCGAACTGCTTCATCGCCATATGATGATAGTACCAGAACACCATCAAACAGCCTGCCAGAATCGCTGCACCCAGCACCGGATGAATCAGCACAAAGCAGACTGCGCACACAAGTGCAAAGAGAATGGAAATGATCCGCACACGATCCTTTTGCGCAGCACTGGAAAAGCTGTGTGCCAGACCACTATTTTTTGCGCACGGGAAGGTGACAACAGCTGCCGCACTCATCGCGCGGGAAAAGACATAGCCCACCGCCATCTCCTTTGCCGCAAGCAGACAAAATTCTCCCTGCGGCTGGGTCCAGAGCGCAAAGGTTAAGAGCAAATAAGCCATACATCCCATGACAGCAAATGCTCCGGTGTGCGGGTCCTTTAAAATCTCCAGCTTTTTTTCCCGGGTCTGATGGGAAGCCAGCGCATCCACCGTATCACAAAATCCGTCCAGATGGATTCCGCCGGTAACAAAAAGCGGAATCAGCGCAGCTACCGCCGCAAACAGCACCGTTCCCACCGAAAGCGCCTGAGCCAGATAGACCCAGCCAATCAGGAGTGCTGCCTGCACCAACCCGATCAACGGGAAAAATCCCAACATATATTTCATATTCTGTTCGTTCCACATAACCTGTGGCATCGGGATTGCCGAATACATCGAAAAGGCAACATCCAGCGATTCGAACATCGTTTTTATCTTCATGATTCCTGTGCTCCCTTCCAGACAACCGGAATTCCGGCAACCACCTCGATTACACGGTCGGCGCGCGCCGCAATTTCCTGATTGATTTTCCCCAGCGCGCTTAAATATTCCCTTGTCCCCTCGTCATAGTCGATTCCGTCCGAGAAAAGCTCGTTCGTTACAATGATTACCTCTCCGCAGCTTTTAGCCAGACGCTCAACGCCCCGCATGACCTGCCGGACAACGGTTTCTTTTCGCTCACAAACCGCGATCGATTGCAGCTTGTCGGAAAAAAACTCGTTTGCCACAAGGTTTGACATACATTCGAGCAGAGCACATCGGTTTTGGAGAGAATCTGCTCCATCTTCCTGTGGAAAGACAATAGTTTCCAGTCCGGTGGGAATTTCGATGGTTTCAAAGTTTTTTTCAGCGCGCATACGGCGATGACGCGCAATCCGTCGGCGGCATTCCTCGTCAAACGCGATCATGGTCGCAAGATAAAACCGCTGTGTGCACGGAGACGAAACGACCAGCGATTCAGCAAATTCCGACTTGCCGCTGGCGCTTCCGCCGCTTACCAAAGTCAGCATCGGATCACTCCTTCTGTCTTTGTACGAAAACAAAAGTTTGTGGGATTACTCATTGCAAGCACAACACCCCAAAATATCAATAAAACAATAAGGCAGCAGAGTGACAGACTATCACTCTGCTGTTCCGGCAAAATCAGCTTTAAACTACCGCCGAAAAACTTCTATGTTATACCAACGGCTGATAAGCTTCCATCTCAATATCCGAGAAGGTGCTCATTTCGCTGTAAACTGCGTTTGCAATGTCCAGAATCGGAAATGCAGCAACTGCACCCGTTCCTTCACCAAGGCACATATCACAGGTGAGCATCGGTCGTTTTTCCAAAGCGTCCAGAACGATTTTTCCGGCAGGTTCCTTGGAAACATGGGCTGCGATCCAGTAGTCCGCAGCGGACGGACAGAGCTTTTTCGCAGTCATAGCTGCCGCTGCCGAGATGACACCGTCAATTACAATCGGTATATTTTCTCTGGCACCGCCCAAAAAGACGCCAACCAGTCCTGCAATATCCAGTCCGCCCACTTTGTGCAAAACGTCAAGAGCGTCCTGCGGGTCTGGTTGATTTATTTGAATTGCTGTTTCAATGGCGGAAATCTTGCGCTTTAATCCATCGCTGGAAAGCCCTGCTCCCCTGCCGGTCATCTCGACCACCGGACGATCGAGCAGCACCGAAAGAATGGCGCTGCTGGTTGTGGTATTGCCGATTCCCATTTCACCGGTTGCGATCAGGCGATATCCTTCTTTTTTCAGATCCTTCACCAGCTGCATGCCGTAAAGGATTGCGTCGGCAGCCTGTTTCCTTGTCATCGCCGGACCTTTTGTGATGTCCTGCGTTCCATAGGCAATTTTGTGGATGCGAAGTCCCTTTCCCGAGACATCCCTTGCCACACCGATATCGACCGGAATCACATCTGCGCCGGCAGCCCGCGCCATTGCACAGACACTGGTCTGACCAGAACAGAAATTTTCGGTGACGATTGCGGTCACTTCCTGTCCGCTCTGGGTCACGCCCTGTGCAACAACGCCGTTGTCCGCGCAGAAAGCAGCAACGCATTTTTTGTTGAGCACCACCTGCGGTGTTTTCTGGATGCCCGCAATCGCAACGATGGCATCCTCCAAAAGACCCAGACTGTGCAGCGGATGGGCAATAGAATCCCATCTCTTTTTCGCAATCTCAATCGCCTTCTGGTCAACCGGTTTGATCTCCTTTATTTTTTCGGCAAGCTCCTGTTCCAGCTCATCCATTTTTTCTGCCTTCCTTCTGTTTTTGATATGTCAAGCATTTTTCCAAAAATCGTTTTGCCATTTCAGGCTGAGAATAAAAATACAGGTGCGGGTAGCCACCCACAAAATGATCGTTTGCTACGATACATTCCCAGTTTGCCTTGCGCATCGTTTTTTGCGCGTGGAAGCTGTTTCCGGTATTTTCGCTGTCCCAGTAGTGGAACTCGTGCGCCGGAAAACCTTCTCCTTTTTTGCAAAGCAGGTTGTCCTCGTTTGCGGTGAGGTTCACATAGCCAAACCGCCTGAGACCTTCTGTCCGAAAGCTTTTTCCTTTCAGAAAACCGACCATCGGATAGGACGTACCGTCCTCCCCTTCCAGCTCCTCCTGAAGATACTGGAATCCGCCGCACTCGGCAATGCAGGGAAGTCCATTTTGCAGCGCAAGTTTGATCTGGCTCCTGATTTGCTGATTTTGGCTCAGCGTCTGCGCGTACACCTCCGGATACCCTCCGCCGATGAGCAGTCCATCCAGATCTTCCGGCAGGCTATCCTGCATCGGAGAAAAGAAGATAAGCTGCGCTCCAAGCTCTGTTAAAAGAGAGAGGTTGTCTTCATAGTAAAAATGAAACGCTTTATCCTTTGCTACTCCGATTTTGACCGGCTCACTAAGCGGCTGCGGGAGGGAAATCGACTGTGCAGATGTCTCCTCCAAAAGTTCCGGTGCCGTATTTGCAATTGAAAGCAACGCAGAAAGGTCGATGCTCTCCTCTGCCTGTTTGCCAAGGCGAACAAGCTTCTCCTTCAAATTAGCCACCTCACCTGCGGTCACAAGCCCAAGATGTCTGCTTTCCAGCGAACAATCCGGCATCTTCGGCATATATCCGCAGACGGTGATGTTTGTAAAGCGGCTTTCGATCAGCTCCTTGATTTCGGGATACAATCCTTTGCTGATCCGGTTGAGGATAACGCCCCGAATCTGGCTTTGTTCCTCAAAACTCAGGTAGCCCAAAAGCTGTGCCGCAATCGAAGTGGACATACCGCGACAGTCCAGAATGAGGATGGTCGGGGTTTTGGTCGCTCTGGCAAGACACCACGAGGAAGCGTACCCCTTGGTGGAGATTCCGTCGTAGTAGCCCATCACCCCTTCGATCAGAGCAAAATCCTTCCCCTGACTGTTTTTTTGCAGCAGATAGCGCACCGTCTGTTCCTTTGCAAAAAACAAATCAAGATTGCGGGAAGCAATCCCCAGAGCCTCCCGATGAAACATCGGATCGATATAGTCCGGGCCGCACTTAAAGGAGATGCAGTCAAGCCCTCTGTTTTTGAGTGCCTGCAAAACTGCACAGGTAACGGTCGTCTTTCCGCAACCGCTCGACGCTGCGGCAAACATCACTCTTGGTACATTCTGTGACATCGACAAAACGCCTCCTTTAATCTTCCTTCTGGAACAGGCAGCCAATCCATACCGGATTCATCCCGTTCATCAGGTGATAATTTCCTGCCTGACGGCTGCGCGCGCAGCTTACCTGGGTAACCTCAAAGCAAAGGTTTGGAAAGGTTTGTCCCAGTTCCTTTGCACAGCAAAGCATTTCTCCCACCGTCTCCAGCGTAACCGCCGTCACCACGACGCGAACCTTTGGATTTTTGGAAAAGCAAAGCTGCAAGATCTCGCTTAAATTTCCCGAAGAACCGCCCACAAACACAAAGTCCGGTGCGGGCAGCGGCAAAAGCGCCTGCGGAGCACTTCCCGACACAATCTGCATGTTCTGTGCTCCAAACAGCTCCCTGTTTTTATGAAGCTGTTCTACTGCCTGCGGATTTTTTTCGATGGCATACACCCTGCCGCCGCGGGCAGTCAGTGCCGCCTCGATCGAAACCGAGCCAGTTCCTGCCCCCACATCATAGACGCAGGCATCCTCGGTAATCTGCAATCTCGACAGAGCCACCGCGCGGATTTCCTGCTTGGTCATCGGGACGGTCTTTCCTTCGGTGTTTCGCAAAAACATCTCGTCAGCAAGTCCGATGGCAGGGTAATCTGTCTGCGGCACCTTTTTGCCCTCGATCACCATGACAGCAAGCGAGGAAAAGATTTGACCGGAAAGTTCTTCAGCTGTTCCGTGGGAAATCTTTTCCTGTGGATAGGAAAGTTCTTCCCCGACCCAGACCAAAGCGTCAGAAAGTCCGTAGCGGCACAGTGCCTTGCACACATCTCCCGCAGTCTGGTTGGAACCAGTCAGCACAAACACCTTGCCGAATTTCTGGACGGCAGCCGGAACGTTGTTTTCTCTTCCGTGGACACTGATTACCTTGAGATCATCCCACGAGGTCTCAATCTTTGCGCAGAAATACTGCAGGGAGCTGATCCCGCAGATTAGTTCCAGCTTTGCCCCGGCAATCGATTGACGGATGCAGCCGCACAGCTTCTTTGCCGCACTGTAAAATCCGACATCGCCCGAAAGCAGCACCGAAATGATGCTGTCCTGCGGCTGCTGTAAGATAGCCGAAACAATTTCCTCGTTCTTGATGGAAGATATGCGTACTGCCCTGTCATTTTCCACCGACTCCAGCATCCGCTTTGCGCCGATCAGACAGTCGCTCTGTCCGATGATGCGCTGTGCCCTGACAGTGAGCGTGTCCGGATTTCCCATTCCGATTCCAATCAGATATATCTGCGGCATAGGTGTCCCTCCCAAAGATTTAGCCAATCTTTCCTTTTTCTATCAAATCTGCAATTTCCTTTGCATGATAGGTGATCAAAATATCCGCTCCGGCACGGAAGATGCTGACAGCAGTCTCCCCGATAATGCGCTCGCGGTCGATCAGTCCTGCCGAAGCAGCAGCTTCGATCATCGCATATTCCCCGCTGACACTGTAAGCGGCAAGCGGAAGATTGGTGCGCTGGGATGCCTGGAAGATGATGTCCAGATAGGACAGTGCTGGCTTTACCATCACGATGTCTGCACCCTCTGCCACATCGCTGTCGATCTCCTTGAGTGCTTCCTTTCGGTTGTGAATGTCCATCTGATAGGAGCGGCGGTCACCAAAGGAAGGAGCAGAACCTGCCGCATCGCGGAACGGACCATAAAACGCCGAAGCATATTTTGCGGAATATGCCATGATTGGAATGTGGGTATAGCCTTCTGCATCCAGTGCTCTGCGGATAGCAAGTACCCTGCCGTCCATCATGTCCGACGGAGCGACCATATCCGCTCCGGCACGAACGTGGGAAAGTGCTGTTTTGCACAGCAGTTCCAGCGTTTTGTCGTTGTCAACGGTGGTGCACTCACACAGCACACCGCAATGACCATGGGAGGTATACTCGCACATGCACACGTCGGTAATGCAGTAAACCTGCGGGAAATTTTTCTTGATTTCGCCGATCGCTTTCTGAACCGCGCCGTCTTCCTGCCATGCCGATGAACCGATTTCATCCTTGTGTGCCGGAATGCCAAACAGCAAAATCTTGGTAACACCGGCATCCACCAGTTCTTTCACCCCTTCGCAGATGGTGTCAGGGCTGTAATGGTACTGATTTGCAAGGGACGGGATCTCTTCCTTGATGCCGCTTCCCTCTCTGACAAACATTGGGTAAACAAGCGAAGTTTTGGAGATTCGTGTTTCTCTTGCAAGTTCCCGGACTGCTTCACTGGTTCTTAAGCGTCTTGCTCTTGATAAAATTTCCACTGCAGGTTCTCTCCTTTTTGATATTATCTGTTTAAACGAAGTTCATCTGCGTGCTCAACAAGCATCTGTGTCACGCTGTCGATGGTCGCTTCTTTTGCGATCATCACCTTCATGTTATATTCTTTTGCAGCCTGTGCTGTCTTTTCGCCGATACATGCCGCGGTCAGCAAGCTCAGGTCTTTTCCCTGCATGGTAGCTGCAAATCCGCGGACGGTGGAAGCGCTGGTAAATACAGCGCAGGAAACCTGACCGTCGTCGATCAGCTTTTCCACAGCGTGGGTATTGTGGCTCTGATAAATAGTGTCGTACAAAGCAACATCGGTAAACTCAATGCCGTTTTGGGTAAGGATGTCGGTTAAATCCTTTGAACCGATCCTTGCGCGCGGCAAAAGAACCCTCTGCCCTTTCTGCATGGTCTGACAGAGTGCTTGTGCCAGATCCTTTGCATAGTAGGAAGAAGGCATCAAATCTGCAAAAATGCCGTGTTTTGCAAGCTCATCGCGGGTGCCCTGTCCGATGACAGCAAAGCGAAGATGAGAAAGTTTGCGGACATCGACACGGTTTTTCTGCAGGAAATCAAAGAAGAACCGAACCCCCATCGCGCTGGTAAAGGCAACCCACTGATAGGACACGATATCCTCAAGTGCTGCCTGGAGCAGTTCGTTTTGCTCACATGGAACAAGGTCAATGGATGGCAGCTCGATCACTTCGGCGCCAAGCTCGGACAAGGATTTTGACATCCGGGAAATCAGTTCCTTTGGTCGGGTCAGAATAACGCGCACGCCGTCGAGCGCTCTTTTCTGAGTCCAGGCCAGATGATCTGCCAACGCACAAACCTTTCCGATTACCAGAACAGCCGGTGCCTGAATTTGTGCCTGCTGTGCCTTTTCCGGAAGATCCGAAATGGTGGCGACCACCTTTTTCTGCATGGCACTGCTTCCCTGCTGCAGGATAGCGGCAGGCATCTGCGGGTCCATTCCCGCATCCAGCAGCCCTTTGCAGATCATCGGCATTGCGGTAACGCCCATCAAAAAGACCAGTGTTCCGTTTAAGCGGCAAAGTGCCTCAAAGTCGATCTTCAGCTCGCCGCCTTGTTTGCTGTGTGCGGTGATGATATGCACCGAGGAGCAATAGTCGCGGTGGGTGACCGGAATACCGTTGTATGCCGGAACTGCAATTGCCGAGGTAACACCCGGAACTACCTCATAGTCGATCCCGTTCTCGATTAAGAGTTCCAGCTCTTCTCCGCCGCGTCCAAACAAAAATGGATCGCCGCCCTTTAAACGGACGACCCTTTTGCCCTGCATTGCCTGTTCAAGCAAAATCTGATTGATCTGTTCCTGTGGAACCGGATGGTTTCCGGCACGCTTTCCGACAAAGATCGTCTGCGCGGAGGATGGAATCATCGAAAGAATCGATGCCGAAACCAGCGCATCATAGACAACCACGTCCGCCTGTTCGATCAGGTTCTTTCCCTTGAGGGTCAACAGCCCCATGTCGGATGGTCCTGCTCCGACCAGCCAGACTTTTCCTTTCTTTTCCACCTTACAGCCCTCCATTCTCCACACCGCATCCGCACAGAAAACGGCTTTTCAGTTCTTCTGCGAGGGTTTCGCCCAGCTTCTGGGCATTTTCGATCCGGTCGGTCTTGGTTCCGGTAACATAGACCCCTTCCGGATCGTGATAGTAAAGTCCGGTCAGCAGCACTTCCTGTCCCGATACCTGTGCGTAGGCAGCAATCGGCGAGCTGCATCCGCCGTCAAGGGTGCGCACAAAGGCACGCTCTGCGGTTGCCTGGATGCGGGAAATCGGGTCATCGGTTTCCATCAGCCAGGAATAGTCCTCCCCTTTTCTGCCCTGTACTGCAAGGATGCCCTGACCTGCGGACGGGATCATCTCTTCCAGTGTGAATACATGATGGATACGGGAAGAAAGGCCAACGCGGGCAAGTCCCGAGCAGGCAAGAACCAGCGCACCGTACTCACCGGAATCCAGCTTGTTTAAACGGGTGTGGATGTTGCCGCGGATACCCTTGATCGGAATATCCCCAAATAGCTTCTGAAGCTGTACCCTTCTACGATGTCCGGAACATCCTGCCGGAGTGGTGTGATCCCAGCTGTCTACTCCCTCTGGCAGCACCAGGCAGTCAAATGGATTTCCTCGCTTGGAATAAGCCAGAATCGGCAGTTCATCCGGTGTTTCCATCGGCATATCTTTCAGGCTGTGGACCGAAATGTCGATCCTTCCTTCCATCAAAGCTTTGTCCAGCTCTTTTACAAACAATCCCTTGCCTCCGATTTTATCGAGGCTTTTGTCCAGGATTTTATCTCCCGTGGTTTTCATCGTCACCAGTTCCAGCTCAACCTCCGGATGATTTTTCCGGATGGTCTCCATCACAAGCTCGGTCTGCGCGACCGCAAGCACGCTTTCCCTGCTGCCGACCCGAATGATCTTGTTCGGCATTGTCTTTGTTACCCCTTTTTCTTTATTCCTTTGCGGCATCGTCCCGAAAACTCTTTCGGAGCGCCGCCGCTGCATCTTTTACCTTCTTATGATCGGCTCCGCCCGAGCACAGACCAAACACAAGTCCGTCATGCTCGACTACCGCTGGAAAATAAAAATCGCAGTCCTGCTGTTTGTCGCAGCGGTTGACCGTGATCTTCTTCTGACGGCATTCCTGCACGATCTGTTCATTTACCTTCGGGGAATCGGTCGCCGCAAGCACAAGCTCCCCTGTGCAGTCGCCCTGCTGCCATGCCCGTTCTTCCCAGTCGATCATCCTGTCCTCCCAAAGCTTGCGGCAGTCTTCGCAAAGCTCTGGTGCAATTACCCGGATGCGGCATCCAAAGCGCAGCAGCGTCTTAATCCGGCGTGTGGCAATCGTTCCGCCGCCGATGACCTGCACCGATTTTCCGTCCAGCGAGACAAACATTGGAAAATATCGTCTGTTTTTCTGCTTTTCTATCGGAGCAATTTTGTACTGCTGTTGAAACTTTTCCCGGATGCCCTGCACTGTATCGTGTTCCGACTGCTCTTTTGGTCTGCCGATCACCAGCGTTAGAATACCCGCCTTTTTGGCTGCATTCAGTTTCTCATCAAATCCGCCTGCTTTGCCCGACTCCTTGGTGACCAGACAGCGGATGTTCCACTGACGGATCATCGCAAGGTTTAACTCTTCGGAAAATGGTCCCTGCATTGCAATCAGGTGACCGGCGGGAATTCCCAGTGCAAGACAGCTTTCCACCACATTTGCAAGCGGCAGTACCCGCGGATAAAACCGCTCAATAAATCCGCTTACCTTCTGATACTGACAAAGCTCCTTGCTTCCGGTGGTCAGCAGGATGTTTCCCTCGATCTCTTCCAGCATCTGCGCTGCCTGACTGGTATCTTCTGCAAACAAAACATTTGCATATCCTTCGGCGCTTTCCTCCTGACGCAGACAGCGAAAATAAGGTCTGCCGGTCTTTTCACACGCCGCACGGATGTTTTCGGTCACGACCTGCGCATAAGGATGGGTGGCATCGACCACCAGGTCATAACCTTCCCCGATGATCTTTTCTTCCATCTCCTGCTGGGTCAGCCGACCTGCACAGACCGAAAGGTTTTCCCGCTGCAAAATCAGGGTTTGCCCATATTCGGTTGCCACGCAGACGGTGACCTGCACATTGCAGGTGCTGAAATATTCAGCAAGCTCCCGCCCCTCGGTCGTACCGGCAAACAGGAGCAGTTTATACATTTTTATATCCTCTTGGTGTCACCAGTTTGCCGTTAATCAGCTTGGTCTGAGAATTTCCGACAAACACTGTGGTGAACATGTCAACCTGCGCATCCTGAAGCTCTGACAAGGTAAGAGTAACTGCCTCCTGACCTTCCCTGCCGATATTGCGCACATAACCGCATGGGGTGTCGCCGCTGCGGTGCTTTAAAATCAGCTGACATGCCTGCTTGAGATAGTCCGCACGCTTTTTGCTTGCCGGGTTATAGAAACACAGCACAAAATCAGCCTGTGCGGCAAGCTCAACACGGGTCATGATCTTATCAAGCGGTGTGAGCAGGTCGCTCAAGCTGATAACCGCAAAATCGTGGATGAGCGGAGCGCCCAGCACTGCGGCACCGCTCATTGCAGCGGTAATGCCCGGGATGACACAGATCTCAATCGGTGGATACTGTTGTGCCAGCTCATAAATCAGTCCGGCCATACCGTATACACCGGCGTCCCCGCTGCATACCATCGAAACCGTTTTGCCCTCGACCACCTTTTCGATCGCCATGCGGCAGCGGTCTACCTCCTGCTTCATTGCGGTGGTCAAGAATTCCTTGCTGGCAAAACGCTCCCGCACCAGATCGACATAAACGGTGTATCCGGCGATGACATCACTTTCTTCCATCGCCGCCATAGCCGCCGGAGTGATCTGACTGAGCTCTCCGGGGCCAATGCCCACAACATACAGTTTCATAGCATTCTTTCCTTTCCCAAACGGTCGTTTAAAAGTGACAGGTGGCTGTCTTTTGCGCAACAGCCAGTGTGACCGAGCCGCCCTTTTGCTTGCGGACGATCAGACAGCTGTCATCCTCCTGCGCAAAGACAACGGCGCTGCGCTCGCAGACGTTATCCACACCGGTAACTCCCCTGACAAAATCGGAAGATACAAAGTTTCCCTTTGCCAAAAGCAGTTCTTCCTTTGAATAGGTCTCAAACGCAAGGTCATATTTTCTGCAGAAATCGATTAATCCTTTTTCTTCCTTCTTTAAATCAATCGACGCCACAGCTCTCACCCGGCGAAAATCCAGATGGTATTCCTCCATCTTTTCCAGCACAAAACGCTCAATCTGCTCCATCGGGGTCCCCTTGCGGCACCCGATGCCAAGCACCAGATTTTTAGGGACAAGCCAAAGCTCCTTAGGATTTGGCTGCTTTTCCAAAACACCGACATGGACGGAAATTCCGCTGGACACACCGCAGGCTTCCTTAGTATCCTGATGCCAGCAAAGCTCCGGCGGGATTTTTCCCTTTGGCATTTCGTGCGAATAAAAGTCTATCGTTTCTCCTCTTACCACCGCTGCAGAAACTTCCTTTGCAAGCGCGCGGTCGGTAATCAGGAGGTTATTTTTCTTTGCAAACACATCCACCGCAAATTTATGATTTAAGTCGGTCGCGGTGGTGATGACCGGCTCGGCGCCCAAAACTTCGGCAAAGCGTGCAGTCCACTCGTTTGCACCGCCTATATGGCCGGAAAGCAGCGAAATGCAGAATTTCCCCTGTTCATCGATGACGATGACCGCAGGGTCGGCAAACTTGTCCCTCACAAAAGGGGCGATTGCCCGCACTGCAATGCCGCACGCCCCGACAAAAACAAGGCACTGAACTTTGCTAAACCATTCCCCCGTCCAATCGGAAAGGCTTCCTTCCTTTTGGGGAAGGTTTGTGTCCAGTTTTGTTCGGGAGCTGACAAACCCGTACCAGTCAAACTCCTCGTTCAGCTGACCGATCAGCTGCTCTGCGAGTTTTGCGCCGTTTTGCGTAAAGCAGATAAGCGCAGCGGTCGGTTTCATCGGGTCTCTCCGCCCAAATCCGGCTTTTCGGATTCCGAAGTTTTTGCCTGACGAAATTCGGTGGTAAACGAAGGGTCATAGAGCTTGGATCGCTCATATTCGTGACCCAAAAAGTTTCCAACTAAAATAAGGGCAGTCTTAGTGATGTTGTTTTCCTTTGCAGTCTGTGCCAGGGTAGAAACAGTGCAGCGGAAGGTCTTTTCATCTGGCCAGCTTGCCTTATAGACGATTGCTGCCGGAGTATCCTTGTCATATCCACCCGCCATCAAACGTTCCTGCAAGCCTTCCAGCAGACCGGTGCTCAGGAAGATAACCATGGTTGCCTGATGGGAGGCAAGCTTTGCAATCTCTTCCTTTTCCGGAACCGGTGTTCTTCCTGCCATGCGGGTGATGATGACCGTCTGGGAAACATCTGGCAGGGTATACTCTGCATTGAGCGCAGCAGCTGCTGCACAGAAGGAGCTTACTCCCGGAACATACTCATAGGAAATATTCAGTTCGTCCAGTTGGTCCATCTGCTCGCGGATGGCACCGTACAGACATGGGTCGCCGGTGTGCAGGCGAACGATCTTTGCCTGCTCGCGCTCTGCTTCCTGGATTACATCCAACACCTCTTCCAGCGTCATTTTTGCACTGTTATAGATGCGGCAGTCCGGCTTTGTTTCTCCCAGCAGCTGCGGATTGACCAGAGATCCCGCATAGATCACCACGTCCGCCTCATTGAGCAGCCGCTGTCCCCGTACCGTGATCAGGTCAACCGCACCGGAACCTGCTCCTACAAAATATACCATCTTGTTCCCTCCTGCCTATTCCTTGACAACGATTACCGAAAAATAGCTGGAATTTTCATCGACATCGCGCATTGACTGATAGATTTCCTCGCCTTCCATGCCGCACTTCTGCACCATTTTTGCTTTGTCCATCAGTCCCTTTTCGTCGAGAAGTTCCTTTACCTTTTTCATCGAGCGGCCGGTCTTCATCAAAATCTTCGGTCCGCTCCATTCCAGTCCTTCCTCAACACCCTGATAGGATGCCGGGATGATGTGCAGCGGCTGGGCAGCTTCGGCAAGGCTTACATTCAGTTTTGCCGCAACCGCACAAAAAGACGGTACCCCCGGAACCATCTCCACAGGGAAACCGTTCTGCTGCACTTTTTTATGTACATAAATATAGGTAGAATAGATGGCAGGATCTCCCAAAGTCAGAAAAGCAACCGACTTTCCTTCCTTTAAATACCCTTCAATCTGCTCTGCTGCTGCCTGATGGCTCTGTTCCAGAACCTGCGGGTCGCGGGTCATCGGCATCGAGACCTCGATCAGCTCCTTTTTGTCAAAATCGGGAACTGCTTTCTGTGCAATCTGCTTTGCAACACCTTCGCCGTCGCCGGATTTTGGCACTGCCACCAGATCACACTGTTCTATCAGTCTCACCGCCTTGAGGGTCATCAGTTCCGGATCTCCCGGACCGACACCAATCCCATAGAGTGTTCCTGTCATCTTGTTCCATCCCTTTCTATTTTTTTCCGCTTATCTGCCGTATTCCTCCATCAGTCGCGGCAGCACAGACTCACACCCTGCGGTCTGTCCCAGATAGCCGTACTGATTGGAAAACAAAATCACACCAGTCTGCATGGTCTCGCCTGCCCTCGCGCGGACATGCTCTTCTATCTTTGTAAGCATGCTGTCAAGGACAGCCTCCCGGATTCCCTCACGATCCAAAAGCGCAATCGCTTCATCGGTGGTCACACTCTGCATCAGGGCAAACAGTGTCTCCCTCGATGCGCCACACAAAGCAGCATGAGCAGTAAAAACCTCCAGCCTGCCGTCTGCATAGTGCGAGTGGGTGTTCATAATGCCCGCTGCAAGCTTTGAGAATTTGCCGATATGTCCGACCAGCAGCGCTGTGTCAAAGCCCATCTGCACGCAGTAATCCAGCGTATCTCCCACAAAGTTGGAACACTTGACCGCATAGGGCGCAATCGGCGCAAGGGAAGAAAATTCTCCCTCGCTCAAAAAGGTCTTGCCGTAGTTTCCGGGGGTAATCAAAACAGTTTTGTGCCCCGCTTCCTTTAACATGCTCAGCTCCAGGCGGATCGAATCGGTCAGCGCCTTTTCGCTCATCGGATCCACAATGCCGCTGGTTCCCAGCACCGAGATGCCCCCCTCAATCCCAAGACGGGGATTGTAGGTCTTTTTGGCAATCTCCTCTCCTTTTGGGATGCTCACGGTGACCAGCAGTCCGACCCCTTCCCATTCCGGATGTTCCTGCTGCACAAGTTCGATCTGTTCGCGGATCATCCTGCGCGGGGTTTTGTTGATGGCAGCCTCACCCACAGGCATCTCCAGCCCGGGTTTGGTCACCCTTCCGACCCCTTGTCCGCCCCGGATAGTGATTCCCGGAGTCGGATTTGGCTGGATGGAAACCACCACCTCAATGTGGTCGGTCACATCCGGGTCATCGCCGCTGTCCTTGCAGACACTTGCCTGAGCCTGTCCCTCATATTTCTGTACAGAATGTACCGGAATACAAAGGGTCAATCCCTTTGGCACAGTAAGCTTGACTGTTTTGGGTTCTTCTTCCCCAAACAATACCCTTGCCGCAGCCTGTGCCGCAGCCGCAGCACAGCTTCCGGTGGTATAGCCGCGGCGCAGTTTTTGCTGTCCGACATAAATATAGGCTTCTTCGGGAGAAATCCACTGATTTTTTTTCTGATTTTCCACAATGATTCCCTCCCAGTTTCATTTAGATCAATAAAAACACATAAATTATTTTACCCGATTGAACATATGGTGTCAACAGGGTAATGTGACCGTCTGTTCAAAAGAAGTTAGCCTGAAATCAGGCTGGATGCCATCGAACGAACCTGATTGCTGTCCTCTACCGAGATGTTCCACTGTGTTCCGTTTTCGTCCTCAACAATGATCTCGTTTTCCCGTTGGAAATTAATCCAGAGATACAGCTTCTGTTCCTCTCCCTGAGAGCTGGTGATGGTCGCAAGATAATCATATTCGCGCTCATCAAACTTTTCCGAAAAAGCTTCGTTCTGATGGTTAAGCAGGTCGTACAGCTTTTGAGAGAGCATCTCGTCCTGAGTTTCCCACCGAACCGATTCGTCTGTCCGGGAAACAATCGAGGCGCTCTGTGCTAAAAAGCTGTTCTCGTCCACATTTTCCTGCTCGATATCCTCCTCAGATTCCTCATTCGGAGCCTCGAAATCTTCCTCTTCTTCCACAGCATCTGCCGGCGCTGAGACCGGAACTTCCTTCGGGGCGTCTGGAGATGGCGTCCTTTTCCAGGATTCACAGCCGCAAAACAGCAGTGTGGACAAAAATGCTGCACAAATGCAGCAAAGTATCCTTTTTTCCTTCACAATCTCTTCCCTCCTTCTGCCCCAAAAACCTTACTGGTGGCTTACCAGATAGTCATATACGGTATCTGCGATCAGCATGTTGCCAAGCTCCGAAAGATGAGAGCCGTCGGTAAACAGCATAATAGGATGCTGCGAGTTTCGGTTATACTCCATCACCACAAGCATCGGGGTTTTAACATCGACATAATCCACCTGATACTCCTGACTCAAAGACAGAAGAATCCGGTCGGCACGCTCCAAGAAAACCATCTTGTGCTCGTCCCGATGCGCAGAGGTCGAAAGCAGCACCACGCGGATGTTGTCCTGCCGGCACCATTCCAGCAGGCAGGATACTCCCTTTTGGAAGCGGCTGTCGTCAAAGTTTTTGGCATCATTTTGCCCAATCCACAAAAACATCAGGGTCGGCTTTAAGGGCAGGACATCCTTTTGATAGCGTTCCAGCAGATGCAAAACAGTGTCTCCGCCGACCCCGCGATTATAAATGGTAAACTCCAGCTGCGGAAAATGAATCAGCAGCCGTTTGACTAAAAGATCGACATAGCTTTCCACATAGCTGACCGCGTACCGGTCAGCCGGGATTTCAGAATCCATACGACCGGTACGTTTGGTCAGGCTGTCCCCAAAAAAGACAATCCGCTCCTTCGGTCCAATCAGCATCCGCTACCTCCCAGGAGAATTCCCTCAGGGATCTTTTCTACCGGGTCAAGCGGCTCCAGCATAAAGTTTACCACAACTTTTGGTTCCTGATAAAGCTGTTCGTAGTTTTTGAGGATTCTTCCAACGACCATCTTGCCGTTTTCCTCATTGATCGACTGGAGCATTACCACATACTGGGTTCCGCTGTACTGGGAATAAACATCCCCTTTTCGCAGAGACTTTCCGATTGCCAGCTGAAGCGAACGCATCGAAGCGTTGAGCCTTTTGATGGTCGGCAGTTCGCCTCTGGTATCCGAAACGGTAAACAGCAACAGATAAACCGACTGACCGGTTCGGGAAACGCTTCTGGCAAGCAAACGGTACATATTTTTAAAGATATCGTATGGGCAGTAGTAAGCACCGTTTCCTGCATTTGCCTCGCGCAGGTCATTTTTGACCGTGCTGATATCGGCATGCATGTTGTTGAGCTCCTTGATGATCTCCCGATAGAGTGTCTGGAGCGATTCGGACGGCTTCTGTCCGGACTCTTTATAAAGCATGGTTTCATAAGAAGCATAGACTTCCAGCGCCTGCTTGTGCTGATTCTGCTGCATCAGTACCTGAATGTACAGCTGATACAGTTCCTCGCTCTGCGGCTGCATCTCGATGGAGCGGCGGCACAGCTGCTCCATAAAGCCCAGATCCTTTTTCTGGCTGAAGATGTTGTACGCTTCCTTCATGCAGTTAAAAAACAGCTTCTGATAGTGGGCAGAATATTCCCTTACCCATTCCTCGTCCTGAGATTTTGGCAGAAAAACGCCATGATACTGTTCCAAAGCTGCCATATAGTGCACAAGGCTGTTTTCCATATTTCCAGCAGCAGCCATGGCCTCCCGATATTCCTGTTCAAAAACCTCAATATCCAGTGTCACCGAAATTTCCGGATTCCACTGATATGCCCCACGGCGGCAGAGGATATAGTCTTCTTTCGGAAGATCGCTTTCTTCCAAAAGGCCTCTCAGTCGATAGATCAGATTTTTCAAAGAATTTTCCGGTTTTCCTTTTTTCCCATCCAGATGTGCGATGGAAAAAAGCTCTGCCTGAGGAACCGGACGGTTTCGATTGACCAAAAGATATTGCAGCAGGTTCCACAGCTTACGGGTGCGGCCCTCATACTGGAAATTCTTTTCACCGTCCACATAGATGGTAAATTCCCCAAACATTTCAATATGCAGCTTCATAGCATACCTCCCAACATCCTGTAAGGATTTTCTTCAACTTAAAATTTACTTTTTCTATTTTATCATATTTTTGTCGCCGATAACATATCTTTTTTAAAATTATTCGCCAAAAAACGTAATTTTTTTATGTCGCTTTTTCTAATATTATACGAATCAATGCTCCAAAACGCAGACGAAAGCAAAAGAAAAAAGAGGCCATCCTGTTCAGATGACCTCCCATGACACACTGTCCATATCAGTTGACCGGGACAATGGAAATATTTTCTACCGGAACCTGTGTCTGTTCCAGGATAATATCGCGGATCTGCACCACATCGTTTTCCTGAAGCTCGGGGGATTTGACAATAACATCCACCTTGTCACTGGAACAGTACACCATGCACTCCTCAAATCCTTTTGCCTTGATTAGGTTTTCGATCTTGCCTTCGGTCTCGATCGACTGTGCCAGAGCATTTGCCTGTGCAGTCAGTTCGTCCTTCTGTTCCTGTGCAAGGTTTACATCGGACAGCATAACCTGAAGAGTCTCGGCTGCCTCATCACGGGTCTTGGTTCTGGTCAGGCGTGCCTGTGAAAAATATTCCGAGTCACCTACCTCTGCACTGGTGCTGACCGAATCCTCCCCGCTCTGCTCTTCCACATCCTTGCTGTCCACAAACTGTGCGTCACCGTAGTTTTCCTGCTTTTCATCCTCCACCGAGATCTCCTCAGCCGTGGTGTTTGCGGTCACAAGGTCCAGATCCTCTCCTGCAAACTGATAATTGAGATAAACCGCCACGCCCAGCGCCACCACCAGTGACGCCAAAACGATCTGCTTTTTCCCTACGATCATGTTCATATTCGTTCCTCCTGTTCACATTGCATCTTTATTTTCAGCGATCCTTTGGCAGAACACAGACATCTGTGCTTCTCAGCCCCAGAACCGTTGTCACCGCTTCGGTCACCTGCTGGCAGACCTTTGAGCTTTTGCCGCCTTCGCAGACCACCACCACACCGTTAACCTGCGGCTGGATGGTCCTTTCGATTACCGGAAAACTTCCGCCGTCTTTGTCCTCCACCACGACCAGCGCTTGTTCGGTGGAATTTTGCTCCTGTGTCCGCACCTGATTATCCTGCAGCTGGTCCCTGCTCTGGTCCCGGACAATCTTCTGCTCACTTGCGTAGATGTTCTGGCTTCCCTGTTTGAGGGTAATCATCACGCTGCATTTTCCTGCCCCATCGATCTGCTCGATCATCTCTTCCAGGCGCTGTTCGGTAGCTGCAAGATACTCCCCGTCCTCCTGACAAAGAGAGATCGTTTCTCCGCTGTCAGCGGTTGTTTCCTTTTGCTCTGTGGGCTTTTCTCCAAACTCCGAGCAGAAGATCATCCCGATTCCCACCGCTCCAATTACCAGCAAAAGCTGATACCGCTTTGGAGAATCCCAGATTTCCTTGAGCTTTTCCCAAAACTGTGTTAACAGCTGTCCTGCCTTCTGCAAGAAAACAGCGTCCTCTCTTTTTTCATCCATCGTTCTTTTCCCCTTCCGTGTAGTGGACTGACACCTGCACCAAGTCGGAGCTCATTTGTTCTTCCACCCAAGTCTGCATCGGGCGGTCCTTTTCTTCCAGCAGCAGATCCAGCATCAGCATCACCGAATCTCCCTGCTGCAATATATCTATGTTGATTTGGACAGGGGTTATTCCTTTTTGGGATAAAAAGTTTTGGACTTCCCCCTCTATCTGCCCTTCCATCATCTGATAAACTTCTGTGTTCACCTCTTGTGTGATCTCTTCGGAAAGCTCATACGATTTTTCCTGCTGTGATGTTTGCAAAACATCCGAAAAGTCCAGTTCCAGTGCACCCAATGGCAGCAGGAGACTGCACAGAAAAAACACCGAAATACTCAGTTTGAGCACCCTTCCCAGTCCGGAATCAGGCGCCAGCATCTGGCACAACCCTCCGGCTGCTGCCGCAAAGCAAAGGCTTGCCGCCCATTGCGAGATTGCTTCCATGTTTGTCTCCTCCTTTGTTATCCCATCGTCATCATCAGCATCAATGTCGTGGATACCAGTACCAGCAGCATAAAGCAGCCGATCATGGCAAGCAGGATGGAGAAGGTCTGCGCGATACTGGAAAGCAGCGAGGAAACCTCCTTTGCATCCAGCATCAGCCCAACCCACGCCAGCACACGCACCGCAAGATACCACAAACACACCTCCAGCAGTGCCGGAAGAAAACTGAGTACCGCTACTAAGATTCCAAAGGAGCCGACCACACTTTTTAGTACCTGTACACATCCTTTTGCCGCTCCGACCGCATCCGAGATGGTGCCGCCAATCACCGGAATAAAGCTTCCCACCAGAAATTTTGATGTCTTGAGCATCAGCGAATCCCCGCCGCTGCCCACGATGGTCTGTATCGAAAGCATTCCCACAAAGATGGTGGTCAGAATCCCTAAGCCCCAGCAGACCACGCTCTTAATACCGCCGGTCACCTGTTCCAGATGCAAAAAGGGTGCAACCGGCACTATGATGCACAGCGCCAGATAGATGCACAACAGCGGAATCAATGTCCTCGAGGCAAGCTCGGACAAAATCTGGGAGGCAAACAGCAAAATCATCTGGTAAGCGCCGCCTGATGCCGGATGCCCTCCCGCAATCACCAGCCCACTCATCACCGGAGTAAAGGAAAGCAAAAAGAGTGAACTTTCCCGCAGGGCAACCACCGTCTGGCGGATACATCCCAGCACCGGCTCACTGAGGAAGGTAACCACCCCTGCCGCTGCTGTGATGGTAAACACATTTTTAAGCTGTCCCGAAATACCGCTGTGCTGCACTGCCCCCAAAACCGAACACAAAATCATCACGCCGATGACCTTTCCGATCACCGAAATCGGCTCCCGGATCTGTTCCTTTGCCTTGTCGAGCAGCAGTTCAAACACCTGTTCCGGCGTCATCGAGAGGATGCCGGAAATTCCTTTTTTCTCCACCTTTTGTTCCTGCAAAATCTCCTGCGCGCTCTGCGGGATGCTGTCGGAAAGTTCCTCCTCCCAAAGGGTATCCAGCTTTTCCTCAATCAGCCTGTCAAGGTCGATGGATTCTCCTTCTACACTCTGGCTTGTCTGCACAGAGGATTCCGTCAAACTAGACTGCGCCGAGACCGGAAGGCAGAACACACTGACCCCCATCTGCAAGGCGGCAAACAATACCGCCATTTTTGTAATCCTGTTCATTCTGATTCCTCTCTTATCCGCTCATCCAATCAGATGAATCGCCTGCTGGAGCAGCTCGGTGAGCATCGGACCTGCCAGCAGAATCATCGCCGCCTTGCCTGCAGTCTCCAGTCGGGCTGCAATTGCGTTTTCCCCGATATCCCGACAGATATCACAGGCTGCCTGTGTGACAAGGCAGATTCCCAGGGATTTTATCAAAATACTGCCTGCTCCCTGCTGCGTCCCGAAGGAAGCAAGGGAGCTAAACTGTTTTACCTGTTCGAGAATCGGCATCATGCTGTCCAGCAGCCACAGCAAAATTCCTATCCCGCACGCAATGGAAAGAAAGAGGGAATATTCGGGGCGATATTGTTTTAACAGCAGACTCAGCGCCGCTGCACACAGGCAGATTCCAATGACCGCTTGCATCCAGATCCCCTCCTATAAGCCAAACACCGTCTTTACCGTATCAAACAGCAGGCTGATCTGTTCAATCATCATCATGAGCACCACAATCAACCCTGCCAGCGTGGTCATGGTCGCCTGCTCCTCCCTCCCCGAACGAATCAAAACCTGATTGAGCACCGAAACGATAATGCCGATCGCGGCAATTTTAAAGATCAAATCCACGTCCATCTTAACAATCCCGTCCTTTATATTAAAATGCAGACTGCCAGTCCCATCAAAGGCCCCAGCACGGTGTACAACCTGCGCTCCCGGATATCTTCTTCCAAAAGTTCCTGCGCTTTGGCTGCCATCTTTTCCCGCAGCTGACAAAGCTCTTTGAGCTGTGTGTTCAGGTCGTATGCACCTAAAACCTGTCCGACAAGCAAAAGCATCTCCCTGTCCTCCCCACCCTGAACCGACTGTTCGACAGCCTGCTTCCACCGCTTAGGAAACGGGGATTTTGGCAGGGAACAAAACTTTCTCAAATAACCAAGCGAATCAAAAGGGCTTTTTGCAGCAAGTTCCAAAATCAGTGCATCCGCAGACTTTTGACAAAACGTAAGCTCTGCCGAGAGCGTGCCAAGCAGCTGGGAAGACAACAGCAGCAGTTCCCGCCGCTTATGTACCCTTGTCCCCATCGTGATGCCGATACTGCTCAGGCATAAAAACAAAAGTACCCTTCCCCAAAGTCCCATCAATCCTTCACCAGTCCTTTGTCTTGCTTGCAGCAGATCACCTTTCTTACCCTGCCCGGACAACATGCACCGGACAAAAACACCACTTTATCAAAAGCAGCCGCCCTATATAAGTCCTGGTACTGCGGTTTTCGGCTCAGCTGTTCCTCGTCCTGTGCGTGGATAGATGCCACAACACTGACACCGCAGTTGAGCGCCTGCAGCAGCTGCTCGACCTCCTGTCTGTCCCCCAGCTCGTCGCAGATAATCACCTGCGGGGAAAGGGTGCGCACCGCCTGCAAAATTCCGATATGCTTTGGAAACCCTGTCAGCACATCCAGACAGCCTTTCCTTTCTGCGGATGGATGGCCCATAATTTCGCCCCGCTCGTCCACCACCGTCACCCGATAATATTTTGCAAGCCACAGCGCCAGCGCGCGCAGAAGGGTCGTTTTTCCGCTGGACGGCGCTCCTGCAATCAAGACCGAACACAGCCCGTCCCCAAAAACATCCTGTTTTAATATCTCGGGGAGCTTTGTTTCCTCCCTTGCCAGCCGGATATTTAACGAGGTGATCTTCTGAAAGCTGCTCACCTTTCCATCCTTGATGACAGCAGTTCCGCCAATCCCGACCCTGTGTCCTTCCGGTGTGGTGATAAATCCGTTTTGAATTTGCGGCAGATAGGTATGTACCGAATATTCGCACAGTGCAGCAAAGGTTTCCTCCAGCTGCTGATGACTTACCGGTGCTGCACCGTTTCTTCCTGTCACCTTGCTGAGTAAAACGATGCGGTCAGGAAACACAAGGGAAATCTCCCTTCCTTCCTGAATCCTGACCTCCTGAACAGTTTCCAACATCTTCTGCGGGATTTGCTGCAACAGCTTTTCGGAAATCACCGGTGACAGCATTTCGGCAAGGCTCTCTAATCTGGGATATGTTTTCATATTTGACCGTTCCTTTCTTTCCAAAGACGTCCTGTATCAAACCTTTGCTATTATGCTATGCAGGGCTGTCCCCAAAAAGAACCGAAAAAGCAAAAAAAGGCCGCCTGAACCTGCACCTCGGTGCAAGCAGACGGTCTGTTTTATGTTATTTGGTTTTTAAATCACATGATGTTACAAAAACAATTCCATTTCATTTTCTTTATCGGTAAATCCTTTCTCCAAATACAAATGTCTAGCTTGTTCACTACTATTAAGCCATAATCTGTTTATATTGTTTTTTTGACTAAATTCAATAATAGCATTCAAAATTTGATTTGCATAACCATTCTTTCTAGCTTCTGGAACAGTATATATGTTTAATATATAACCCTCTAATCCATTTAAATTTTCTTTATATGGAATACGTGTAAATAAGCACAAAGAGCCTATTGCGATAAGACTATCTCCTTGAAAAATTCCCCAGCTAAATAAATCTTTATTTACATGAGATAAGTAATATTGATGCGTTTTCATTTTGAGCTCAGAAAGATCTGAATTTTTAGAAATTTCACCCAATTCCTCAAATAGTTGTATTCTTAATCTGCAAAACTCATTTACCGCTTTTTCATCCAACTGTACAATTTTCATATTATAAAGGTCGCCTTTCAGATTTTTATTTCCATTTACTTTCCTGCCATTAATTTTACCACACTCTCAAAAGTAAATCTATCGAAGAGCACAAAAATGCCCGAGCATCTCTTGCCCGGGCATTTGATATCAGGATTTTATTTTTTGTAAACCACTCTGCCATCAACAATGGTCATCTGGGTGTTAAAGTCATCGTCAAATACAGCAAAGTCTGCATTGCAGCCTGCTCTGAGAGAACCGATGCGGTCCTGCATTCCCATTGCTCTTGCCGGGTTGAGGCTGGCTGCACTGACAATCTCCCACAATGGCTTGTTGGTATTTTTGTGAACATTGTCGATTGCCTTGTTGAGGGTCAGGATGCTTCCTGCAAGGGTTCCGTCCATCAGACGCGCACTGGTTTCGTCAACTACAACTTTGAGTTCTCCCAGGGTATATTCTCCCTGCGGCATACCGCCTGCACGCATACAGTCGGTAATCAGAACAAATTTATCCTTGCCCTTGCAGTCCATTACAAACTGGAACATTGCCGGATGAACGTGGATGGTGTCGCAGATCATCTCGGTGTAAACATTCGAGCGCAGTGCTGCAGTAACAACACCCGGTTTGCGGTGATGCATTGGGGTCATGGCATTGTACAGGTGGGTCACCTGAGTTGCACCATTTTCAATTGCTTCCATTGCCTGCTCGTAGGTTGCAGCGGTGTGTCCGATCGAAACCTTGATTGGGGTCTCGGTGGTCACCTTGCGGATAAATTCCATGCCGCCTTCCTTGTCCGGAGCAACGGTTACAACACGAATGACATCGCTGTACTGCTTCATAAAGTCAAAGTCAAAATCAGCGATATAATTTTCTTCATGAGCACCTTTGTATGCCGGATGGATAAATGGGCCTTCCATGTTGATGCCCTCGATGACAGCACCATCCCAGCCTTCTCCGCTCTTTCCGACTACGGTGCGCACCAGATCAAACACCTTTGCGGTGCGGTCCAGCGGCAGGGTAACCGAAGTTGCCAGAAAACGGGTAACACCGTTTTTCACTACGGTAGAAGCGATGGTGCGCAGTGCTTCCTCGCTTCCGTCCATGGTATCGCAGCCGCCGCTGCCGTGGATGTGTACATCAAACAGTCCCGGTGTTACCAGTGCACCGTTTACCTCGATGCGTTCAGCCTCTGCCGGTACTTCCGATTCCGGAACGATTCCGATAATTTTATCCTCAAACAGGATTGCTTTGCCCTCTTCGATGCGGTCGTGCATAACAAGTCTTCCGCCACAGATTGCTTTCATGTCGATCTTCCTTTCTTTTAAATCTCGTTTATGATTCCTGATTTTCTTCTGTTTCACTTTCTTTTGGAACGATTGGCGGCAGTGCGCTGACTCTGCCGTGGTTCTTTGCAATCAGGAACTTGATTTTAATTCCCTGTTCCATAAACATATTCTCGTGTTCGGTCACGATGTTTTCAGCAAAACCGCTTGCTGCCAGATCGTAGGTGATGTATTCCTGTGTAAAGCCGCACATGTTAAAATAGGTAAGCGACTCCTCAAACAGCTCATCATCGTCGGTCTTAAACCAGATTTCGCCGCCGTTTTTCAAAAATTCCTGATAGAAAAACAGCTGTCTTGGATAGGTCAGTCTCTTTTTCTTGTGTTTTTTCTTTGGCCATGGGTTGCAGAAATTGATATAGATGCGGTCCACCACATCGTTTGAGTCAAACACCTGCAAAATGCGCTCAATGTCATAAGCAAAGATGCGCACATTGTCCGGTTCCTTCTCTGCCTGCGCATAGGCCTTTTCGATATTGCGCTTGGTCAGTCCCAGAATATCGCTTTTGATGTCCACCGCAATAAAGTTGATGTCCGGATTGCTTACCGCTTTCTGCGCCATGAATCCGCCCTTGCCGCAGCCAAGCTCCAGATGCAGCGGCTGCTGTTTTGGAAAAAGTTCATGCCAGTGATCGATGTGATTTTTCGGATCGTCTATGCAAAATGGACACTCCGCAAGTTCTGGGCGCGCCCACGGTTTTCTTCTGATTCTCATATGATTCCTCCCATACTTTGTCTAGGATTTATCATAGCACAAAACCGGAATGCAGACAAGGCGTTTTCCCTGCCTTTTGCCATGGAAAAGAAAAAAAGAGGAAGGATAATGCCTTCCTCTTTTTCTGAATACTTCCTATTTTGCAGCTTTTTCTTTTTTGAGCATCATTTCCAGCATCAGCTGATCCAGCTGTACCGAACCGTCGTTTCCAAGCTCTGCAAAGTTGGAAATGGTCTTTTCTACGTCGTCCTCAACGATACCGTCGGTGGACAGAACGCGGATACCTTTGAGTGCCATCAAAGCAGCCTGCATCGCAGCGTTGGTGCAGGTTGCGATCTTCAGTGCACAGTCAGCTTTTGCACCGTCGCACAGCATACCGGTAACGTTGCCGATCATGTTGAATACTGCGTTCTCAATTTCCTTGAGTCCGCCGCCCAGCAGGTAAACGATACCGCATGCAGAACCGGTTCCTGCAACGGTAGCACCGCAGAATCCGGACAGTCTGCCAAACTGAGATTTGATATAAATACCCATCAGGTGGCTGATGGTAGCGGCACGCAGCATCTGTTCTTCGGATGCACCACGTTTTTTCGCAACCGCTACAACCGGCATCGTGCAGGCAATACCCTGGTTGCCCGAACCGGAGTTGGAAACAACCGGAAGATCAGCGCCAGCCATACGGGCATCAGCGCCAGCGGAAGCAAGCTCCATTGCGTAGGTTACCAGAGAATCTGCACGGTAGCCTTTTTCGATATCTTCTCTGAAGCCTCTGCCGATGCACAGACCGTATGGATTTGCAAGACCTTCGTTGCTGATAGCGGTGTTGACATCAATGCTCAGTTTTACCTTGTCAAGCAAAGCCAGGTCAGCGGTGGTAGCATATTCATAAATTTTTGCAACCGACAGAATCTCTTTGATCTCAGTATCGGAATAGCCGCCGGAAGCGCTCTGTTCTTCCTGACGTTTGTCCAGAATTACCTTGCCGTTTTCTTCGATATATACGACATTGGTATGTACGTTTGCGATGATTGCTTTTGCTGTTTTGGTCTCACCTTTTACCAGAACTTCGATGTACAGCTTCTCCGGAACTTTTGCAAGCTCTACTTTAACAGCTTTGTTTTTTACCATATCGCTTGCCTGCTGAATCTGTTCTGCAGAAAGGCCGTTGATTACCTGCAGCTGTTTTTCCGGTTTTGCTACGATTGCGCCGATGGCAACAGCATATTCGATACCGACCAGATCGATGCCCGGGATACCAGCGGAATAAGCATTTTTAATGATGTTTCCGCTTGCAAAGGTGTGGATGTATTTTACTTCTTCGCCCAGATGTGCAGCAGCAGTTGCAGCAGTCAGAGCCAGTGCGCCAGGCTCGGTGCATCCTGTTGCCAGTACCAGACCATCGTTCAAAATAGAAGTAATCGCTTCGTAGTTCATTTTGGATATCCCCTTCTTATGATCTTTACATGATTCGCTCATCTTCATCAGAGAGTTATTTATTTCTACCTTATTATAGCTGTTTTTGTCATAAATTTCAATCACGATAGCACGGCTTTTAAAATATTTCCGAAAACAAAGTCAAAATTCTGTATAAAACAGCAAAAAGCAGATGAGGTTTCCCTCATCTGCTTTGGTGTTCCAACAACATTCTGTCATTATCGATCTGTTTGCTGCACGCTTTTGAAAAGCGCTCCATCAAGTCAGAAACGGTCATTTTTTCCCGCTCTGCCCCACAGAAATCCAGCAGGATTCTGCCATCGTCCATCATGATGGTACGATTCCCAAGCTCAAGTGCCGAACGGATATTGTGGGTGATCATCAAGGTGGTGATGTGGTTTTCCTCCACAATCCGCTTTGTAATGGAAAGCACCTTTTCAGCTGTGGCAGGGTCAAGTGCTGCGGTGTGCTCGTCAAGCAGCAGCAGTTTCGGTGTCACCATCGTACACATCAGCAGACTCACTGCCTGGCGCTGTCCGCCCGAAAGCATTCCGATGGGCGTCTGCATCCGATCTTCCAGCCCCAGTTCCAGCTGGGCAAGCTGTTCTCTGAAAAACTCCCGCTCCTTTTTGGAGATTCCAAACCCCAAGCGGTGCTTTTTCCCGCGCAGGTAGGAAAGTGCCAGATTTTCCTCCACCGTCATGGAAGGAGCAGTTCCTCGCATCGGGTCCTGAAAAATCCTTCCAATCCTGCTTGCCCGTTTGTGTTCCGGCAAAAAGGTAATGTCCTCATTGTCTAAGAGGATTCTTCCGCTGTCCGGCAGGATGCTTCCTGCAATCAGGTTAAACAGGGTGGATTTGCCCGCACCATTGGAACCGATCACCGTAACAAACTCTCCGGTATGAATTAGCAGATCAAGGTGATCCATCGCACATTTTTCATTCCCTGTATTGGGATAAAAGGTTTTGCTCACCTGTTCAAGTTTCAGCATGACAAATTTCCTCCCATCTTTTCCTTGCCGGATTTTGCCTGTGATTTCTTCCGGAACAGTGCAATCGAGTCACAGATTGCCGGATAGGACATTGCAAGAGCAACAATGATAGCGGTAATGAGCTTTAAGCTGGAGGAAGAAAAGTTCAGTTCCAGCGCCTGTGCGATAATCAGGCGGTATAAAATCGAACCGACTGCCGCCGCGACAACTCCGGAAAGAACTCCTTTGCGCTTTACAAAAATTCCCACCGCGATTTCTCCTATAATAAAGGAAGCAAGTCCGATCACCACCATGCCGATTCCCATTCTCACCTCAGCATAGCAGTTGTAGTGTGCGATCATCGCTCCCGAAAGAGCAACACAGGCGTTGGCTCCCATCAGTCCTGCTGTCTTGGTCAGGTCTGCATTGATGGAGGAGGAACGCACCATCGACTCATTGTCTCCGGTCGCCCGTACCGAAAGGCCAAATGGTGTCTTTAAAAACAAAACCATCGCTGCACCGGCTAAAATCAGTATCAGTAAGGAAAGAACCATTCCCTGTGCCTGCTTGCCGACCAACGAGCCAAATGCGGTATAAATGCTTTCCTGCTGGGTGATCGGGACATTTGCCTTATCGTCCATTACCATCAGGTTGATCGAATAAAGCGCTGTCATGGTAATGATGCCGGCAAGAATCGGCTGAATCTTCATCTTGGTCTGTAAAAATGCGGTGAGGAAGCCAGCAGCTGCACCGGCAAGGATTGCGGCGAACAGTCCCAGAATCGGATGTCCCGAAAGGGTCATCACCACCGCGACTGCTGCCCCCAGTGTAAAGCTTCCATCCACCGTCAGGTCCGGGATGTTCAGTACCCGATAGGATAAGAACAACCCCAGCACCATCAGGGAGTAGATCAATCCCAGCTCAATGGCTGACAGAAAGGAATATAAACTCATCATCTCTCATCTTCTCCTATCTTTCTTTACTGGAGCAGACTGCTTTGTGTAAAATAATCAATCTTCATCGCGTGACGTACCGCTTCCAGGGTCTGCTCCGCCCGTTCCCTTGCCGCCATGCTGCCCTGATAGAGCATCTCATAAACTTCCGGCAGACGCTGTTCCCACTCTTTGCGCCGCTGATAGATCGGCTGTAATCTCGACTGCAATACCTGGCTGAGAAAACGCTTTACCTTGATGTCCCCCAGTCCTCCGCGCTGATAATGCTCCTTCAGTTCCTGCAAACTGCTGTACTCTGGCAGAAATTGTGAGAAATCTTCCGGTTCACAAAAGACATCCAGATAGAGAAAAACCGGATTCCCCTCCACTCTTCCCGGGTCGCTGACCTTAATGTGATCAGGGTCGGTGAACATGGACATGACCTTTCGTTCAATCTCTTTTGGCTCATCCGAAAGGTAGATGCAGTTTCCCAGCGATTTGCTCATCTTCGCTTTGCCATCGATACCGGGCAGACGGCAGCAGGACGCATTCTCCGGCAGGATGATCTGCGGCTCTGTCAAAGTCTCCCCATAAACTGCATTAAACTTGTGGACGATCTCCCTGCACTGTTCGATCATCGGCATCTGGTCTTCTCCCGCTGGAACTGCGGTTGCTCCAAAAGCTGTGATGTCTGCTGCCTGGCTAATTGGGTAACAGAAAAATCCCACCGGAATGCTCGCCTCAAAGTTTCGCATCTGAATTTCCGATTTTACGGTCGGGTTTCTCTGCAGACGGGACACCGTGACCAGATTCATATAATAAAAACTTAGTTCGGTCAGCTGCGGAACCATCGACTGAACGAAGATGGTGGATTTTTCCGGGTCAATCCCACAGGAAAGATAATCCAGCGCCACCTGCATGATGTTCTGCCTTACCTTTTCCGGATGCTCAGCGTTGTCGGTCAGTGCCTGAGCATCTGCAATCATGATGTAGATTTCGTCAAAACTGCCGCTGTTTTGCAGCTTGACTCGCTCCCTTAATGAGCCTGCGTAATGTCCTACATGCAAGCGTCCTGTCGGACGATCCCCTGTCAAAATAACCTGTTTCATCGAAAATAGCGCTTCCTTTCATTCTCACTTTGTTCGTCTGGTTCTGTTAAGAAAGCATACTAGCCTGAGAAGCGATCTCTTCCGGAATTTCCACTCCGATCGCTTTTGCTGTTTCAGGATTGATAAAGGTTCCGAATTCTTCCATAGTGACCACTGGAAGTTCACTGACGGGAGTTCCTTCCAGAACTTCTGCCGCTATCTTAGCAGTTTCTTTTCCCAGTCCGGTATATTCAATGCCGACCGTTGCAAAACCGCCGTCCTGCACCATCGAATCTGCTCCGGTATAAATCGGGATTTGGTTGTCGATGCCCACCTGTGCCAGAGTCTGCATTGCCTGTGCGATGGTGTTGTCGATTGGGACATAGATTGCATCAACATCTTCTGCAAGGGACTGTGCTGCCTGCTGCAATTCCGAAACCTCACTGATGGTCATAAGCTTGGTCTGGTAGCCCATCTTTTCTGCTTCTGCCATTGCTTTTTCGGCAGTTATCTGTGCGTTAATTTCCGAGGTGGTGTACAGAAAACCGATGGTCTTTACCTCCGGTGTCAGCTTCTGACAGAGCTTCATGACCTCATCGACCGGGATCGCATCGGAAGTACCGGTGACATTTCCTTCCGGCTGCTGTGGATTCTGTATCAGCTTTGCTTCTACCGGATCGGTCACCGCAGAAAATACAATCGGGATGTCGGTGGTGGATGCCGCCGCGGTTTGGGCGGTCGGTGTTGCGATTGCGACGATCAGATCAACGTCATCGCCCACAAACTTTTTGCAGATGGTACTCAAATTGCTCTGTTCTCCCTGCGCGTTTTGAATATCGTATTCAACCTTGTCTTCGCCATATCCCAGCGCTTCCATCTCGTCCAGGAAGGACTCCCGGATGGTGTCAAGCGAGGTGTGCTCCATAATCTGCACAACTCCCACATGAACCTTGTCCTCTCCCTGCTGCGCGCTGGAACTGCCGCTGCTATTGCCATTGCCGCTGCATCCACTCATAGATGCCATCATCATTGCTGCCAGTGCGATACTCATAAACTTTTTCATAATCACAACTCCTTAAAATCAGCGTTTGTTCGCCTTTTTTTGAGTTGGCTTTTGTTCGGTGAAGGAGCGATGCAATAAAAAAAGCACCTATCCTTGTAAAAAAACAAGGACAGATGCTAAAAATCTGCGGTACCACCTTGATTGACGAAAAAACGTCCACCTCAAACAGAATGCCAACACATTCCTGACCAGATAACGCCGGTCACAGCGTCAGAGGATACTAAGAAAATTTTACGGAAATCACTTTTCTTTTCGCCCTGCCCTCTGGGGTCCATTTGTCTGATTCGTTTCCTGCCGGAATCTCAGCTTGCTCCGGCTCTCTGTGAGGTCGTGGTCAGTTTTATCTCCCCATCAACGGTTTTGCTTTTGTTGTGCCTTATTAAACCACGTTTGTTTTGGTTTGTCAATCCCTTTTTTAAAATTTTTATTTTTTAATGCAATTTATTAATGCTTTATTGTGTAAAAGTAATAATATGCAGGACTCAAAATAAAATCCTGCATATTTTCAAAGGGTTACTTTTTGCTTGCGATATAGTGCTCCTGATTTTTCTTGCTCTCATCCATGATACACTGATAGATCACCGCAAGTGCATCGCGGTATTCTTCCTTGGTGAGGGCAGAAACTTTTTTAATCACCTGTTTTTCACGTTCTGGATGATAAACTGGCAGATTATGTTCGATTTTATAGGCAGCTACTTCGTTCGTAATTTCCATACGTTCGGTTAAAAGTGCCGCAATCTGGCGATCGAGCTGGTCGATACGGTCGCGGATTTGTGTGAGGTCCATAGTAATTCTCCTTTTGATATAAAATGAAGTTTTCGTCCACCTTGCGCCGATTGAGAGAAAAATAAAAGTTTTACTCAATTTTTTTCAAAAAATTGTGGGTTTCCAAAGGGCAAAGCCCTTGGCGCACTCCGCAGAGTGCGAAACTCTTTATCTGTGAAAGCGCATTTTTGAGAGCTCGAGAACTTTTTGCAAGTGAAAAAGTTCTCGAAAACCAATTGTTTGTACAGACTGACCTCAAAAATTATCCAGTGGATGATTTTTGACAGACGAAGTGCATTCCGGTTTACATCTGCACCTCTTTGTGCAGATGCGCACTAACGTGCGACAGCCACAGAAATACTCCCTGCCTCTATCGATTTTGAATCGTATTGTTTTATTGTCACAGGGGCTTTGCCCCCGTATCCCCACAAACTTTTGTGTACAAAAGTTTGACAAAAACTTCTGTTTTTGCCGTTTACTTATTCAATTCTTCCTTGATTCGGCTTCCATCCGCCAACAGCTGAGTCAGACGCTGGCTGTCATTTTCTGCAATTGCATGGCGATATTCCTGCAAACTGGAAATCAGAATGTCCAGATCGTCCAACAGATTCTGACGATTTAGTAAAAATAATTCACTCCACATTACCGGATTTAATTTTGCCACGCGGGTCAAATCCTGAAAGCTTCCGCCAGTATAACCTTTGTAATTCATGCACAGCGGATTCTTAATATAAGCGCTCGAAAGAATATGCGCCAGCTGCGAAGTGTAGCCGATCATCTTGTCGTGGCTTTCCGGATCGGTAAAGACAATGCGTCCAAAACCGATTTCGTTGCAGAGCTGCTGAACCAGATCCAGTGCCCAGGAATCAGTGAAGATCGGGGTCAGGATCATGCTGGAACCAGAAAACAGATCTGCCGATGCGTTCTGATAGCCCCAGCGTTCTCTTCCTGCCATCGGATGACCGCCAATAAACTCCACATGATGACTCTTGCAGACCTGCGCCACCTGAGAAACCACCGATTTTTTTACACCGCAGATGTCCATGATAATGCTGCCCGGCTTCATCTGATCGATGTGCTCCAGAATAAACTCTACCGTAACCTTTGGGAACAGCGCTACAATCAGGAGATCCAGCTGTCCAAAATCGTTCAGTTCCCCGTCGATGCTGTGATCCGCAAGGGCGGATTTCATGGTTTCCCCGTCGATATCCAGTCCGTAGACGGTACACTCGGTGTTTTGTTTAATCGCCTTTGCCAGTGATGCTCCAATCAGTCCCAAACCTACAATTCCGATTTTCTGATTCATTCTCTGTCCTTCTTCCCCAAAGGGAGGGATTTCCCTCCGCTTACAGTGTTTTGAAAAATTCTTTCGTCTTGTTTACCTTCTTCATCAGTGCGTCAAACTGTTCTGGACGCAGAGACTGTGCACCGTCACACAGTGCTTTTTCCGGGTTATTGTGTACCTCAATCATTACGCCGTCCGCACCTGCAGCGATTGCAGCCAGGGTCAGTGGCTCTACCATCCACGGAATACCGGTTGCGTGGCTAGGGTCGATGATGACCGGCAGATGGGTAAGCTTTTTGAGCAGCGGAACTGCTGCAAGGTCCAGTGTGTTGCGGGTTTTTGTCTCAAAGGTACGGATACCGCGCTCACAGAGGATAACGTTTTCGTTGCCTTCCGCCATGATGTACTCTGCACTCATCAGAAACTCCTCAATGGTGCTGGAAAGTCCACGTTTGAGCAGGATTGGTTTGTTCAGGCGACCAACACGTTTCAGCAGCTCAAAGTTCTGCATATTTCTTGCACCGACCTGAATCACATCCACATTTTCAAACAGGTCGATATCCTCGTAGCTCATGATCTCGGTGACAATCGGCAGTCCTGTTTCCTCTTTTGCCTTGAGCAGCAGCTGGATTCCTTCTCCTCTCAGTCCCTGGAAAGAGTATGGGGAGGTTCTTGGCTTGAATGCACCGCCGCGCAGAAGTCCTGCACCGGAAGCTTTCACATCCCTTGCAACCTCGCAGATCTGTTCCGGTGTCTCAACCGAGCATGGACCCGCGATTACCTGAAAATCCCCGCCGCCGATCTTTACTCCATGAACATCCACAACGGTGTTTTCCGGATGGAATTTTCTGTTTGCCTTTTTGTATGGCTCCTGGATTCTCTTTACTTCTTCTACAATATCCAGCGACTCAATCTTGCCGATATCAATTTTGGTGGTATCTCCGACCAGACCCATCAAAGTGGTGTTCACACCTTTGGAAAAGTGGATCTGAAGCCCTAAGCCTTCCAGCTCTTTTTTCAAATTCTCTACCTGCTGCGGACAAGCATTCTGTTTTACAATAACAATCATGGTTCATTCTCCTTATTCTGTTCATTACACAAAAAAACCGGTGCCTTCTGTTTCCAAAAGCACCGGCTCAATTTTACCTTCTTATGGCTGCATGAATGCAGTCACGCCAAAAAGATAAGAACGATTATCGGTCGAAAGGAAAACAGCACGAAAGACCAACGCCATAAAAATAGCCCTGGTAGAAATAATATCGTGTTGTCATCTGGATACCGACCATTTTTCTCGCTCCTTCTTTCTGATTTGCCCTTATCATATCCTATTCCGATACGATTTGTCAATAGATTTTGCAAAAATATTTTATCACTTTAAAGCAAATATGCAATTTATCAAAGAAATTGTGCTCTGTGTTCTGGTTTGCGACAGACTTTTCCACTTTTCCACATTTTTTGCATACCGATTTCAACATTTTTTTCACCTATTTTTTGCTATACTCTGATTGGAAAAGCCCCATATCCAAAATATTCGACCAAAGGAGGGATGATTCGTGGGGTACATTTCTGTTATTGCACAAAAAGGTTCGCAGATGCTGTTTTCGGTTCCGGAATATAATGTCTATTTTTCCATGCCTGTTTCCGAGCTTCCCAAAATATCTCCGCTTTCCTTCGAGTGGTTTGAGGAATATCTGCCAAACACTCCCTATGACCCGTATGAGATCCTTCTTTTATCCGACGGCAGCGTCCGCGACCGATAAAGATTTCATAAAAAGGGAGAAATCTATTTCCAATTGTTCCTGTTTTGTGTTATACTGTTCTACAATATCCAGAGCCGAAGGCTTCCTTTGTGGTCTGGTATCCCGGAACTTTCCGGGATAAGTATAACAAAAAAGGGTGAAATCTCACATGAAGAAAACCAAAGCAAAATCGATCGTATTTCTGATCATCACGTTGCTTGTGGCGCTTTATATCTTTTTTGAAGCGCCGAACCTGAACCCTCTGTATCTGGATGGTGCCGTTTTCTGGGCGACTTTGATCACCATTTATGTCGGTGTCGGGGCGCTGATGAAAATCGGTGATTTTTCCTTCCATCCGGAGGATGTTCAGCCGGGACGCGTTCCCTTTTCCTATTCGGCAAAAGCAAAATTCCCAAAGATTCCGGCAATCATCATCGCAGTTCCATGGGCTGTCATCGTCGTTGTCATGATTATCTCCTCGGTCTTTTTCCAGTGGAAAGCCTACCGCGACCAGCTGGGAGAACCGGAAGTCAAAAAATTTGACAGCGAAGTTCAGACAATCGATGTTTCTCAGATTCCAATTGTCGATGAGGAGCTCGCACTCCAGCTGGCACAGAAAAAACTCGGCGAACGTCCGGCACTCGGCTCACAGGTCGCACTGTACACCGCTACCATCCAGATGGTGGATGGCGAACTGGTCTGGGTCGTTCCGCTGTATCATTCCGGCTTCTTCAAATGGCTGACCAATATGGACGGTACACCGGGTTACATCGTGGTATCTGCAACCAACACCAACGACGTCCGCTATGTGGAGGGCTACAAGATCAAATACCATCCGGACAGCTACCTGCTGTTTGATGTTGCCAGAAAGGTTCGTTTTGGTCCGGGTCTGATGACCGGTATCACCGACTATTCCTTCGAGCTGGATGACAACGGCCAGCCATACTGGGCAGTTTCCACCTATCAGTACACCCGCGGATTTGCCCTGCCGGAAGCAACCGGTATCGTCCTGCTCAACGCTACCACCGGCGAAATGCAGCGTTATTCTGTTGAGGATGCTCCAGAGTGGGTAGACCGCGTTCAGCCGGAAGACTTTATCATCCAGCAGATCACCAACCGCGGTGCCTATGTCCATGGTATCTTCAACTTTGCAAACAAGGACAAATATCGTCCAAGTGAAGGCCACAACATCGTTTACAACAACGGAGAATGCTATCTGTTCACCGGATTGACCAGTGTCGGCGCCGATGACAGTGCAATCGGCTTTATCATGGTGGACATGGTAACCAAGAAACCGATTATGTACGAGATGAGCGGTGCAACCGAGCAGGCTGCCCAGCATTCTGCAGAAGGACGGGTACAGGACCTTGGCTACCAGGCAACCTTCCCGATTATCTTAAACATCGACAATCAGCCAACCTACTTTATGACCCTCAAAGACCGCATCGGTCTGATTAAACAATACGCCTTTGTTTCGGTCACCAACTATTCTACCGTAGGAACCGGCGAATCGGTCAGTGCTGCACTTCGCGACTATGAAAGCAAACTGCGCACCGACGGCGTTGTCACCATTGGTGATCTTGGCGAAAGCAGCGAAACCATGCAGGGAACCATTCTGAGAATTTCCGGAGAATACAGCGGTGGAAACAGCATCTATAAATTCATCCTCTCCGAAAATCAGGACATCCTCTTTATGGCAGAATCCAGCACCGGTTTGGAGCTTGCACTGACCCAGCCAGGAGATAAAGTTTCTGTCACCTACTCCCTCTCTTCGGATGGTGTTGCAAACGTCTCCTCGTTTGATAACCTGAACTTCACACAGAAAGCAAGCTAAGGGGGCAGATTGTATGCGCTTTGTTCTTGCGTTGCTTTTGATTCTTGCCGGTGTGTTCCCGGTTTTGATCCGCAACAATTTTTCTCCTTCTCAGATGCAAACACCGGAATGGATTGCCGTTGCTGTCTTTCTGATCATCGCACTGCTGCTGATTGTAGTGCGCAGAAAAAAATCTGACACACAGCCGGAAGGAATCCACAGTATGAGCTTTTCGTTTGAAAAGCTCACCTCCTTCCTTCCAGACGGCTCCCCCGCTCTGCGGCAGGGTCAGCAGCTTTTCCTCCGCCCTTACATGGGAGAAGATCAGGAGCAGATTGCTGTCACCAATGAAAAGGCAGAAATTTTTGGTTTTGTTCCGGAAGAATACCGGGAATATGTTCTCTCCCGCATTGAGTCCCACAGTCTCATTCAAACAGTGGTGACCGAACAGACCGAGGAACCTTTCGGAGCCTATTCCGTTAAAATCCGCATCACCTGCTAACAAAAAAAGCACCTGTTTTTACAGGTGCTTTTTTCATGCATTTATTGATAGCTTGTCCTAGAATTCGATGTATTCTTCACGCTCTGCGCCAACCGAAACATATTTGATCTTGCAGCCAACTTCTTTTTCGATGTAGCGGACATAGTCCAGAGCTGCTTTTGGCAGATCTTCTGGTTTTCTGCATTTTGTGATGTCGCAGTTCCAGCCGTCAACATATTCTACAACTGGTTTTGCAGCATCCAGATCTGCACCGAATGGGAAATTTTTGGTGATGGTGCCGTTTACATCATAAGCAACACAAACCGGAATCTTTTCAAAACCGGACAGAACGTCCATCTTGGTCAGAGCGATTTCGTCTGCGCCCTGAACACGGACACCGTAGCGGGAAGCAGGAATATCGAATGGACCAACACGTCTTGGACGGCCGGTAGCTGCGCCGTATTCGCCGCCAGCTTCACGCAGGTCTTCTGCTTCTTTGCCGAACATTTCGCAGGTGAAAGGACCTTCGCCAACGCAGGTGGAATATGCTTTCATAACGCCAACAACGTTATGCAGTTTGTGGTTTGGAATACCGGAACCGATTGGAGCGTATGCTGCAATGGTGTTGGAGGAAGAAGTGTATGGGTAGATACCGAAATCAATGTCACGCAGAGCACCCAGCTGTGCCTCGAACATGATCTTCTTTCCTGCTTTTTCTGCTTCATCCAGATAGAGGCTGGTATCGCAGATAAATTCTTTAATTGGGTCACCGTAGGTTTTGAGCCACTCCCAGATTGCATCGAAGCTGACTGGCTGTGCACCGTAAACCTTTTCGATGGTGAGGTTCTTCCATTCGATTACGCCTTCCAGATGTTTTTTCAGTGCTTCTGGCTGGAGCAGGTCACCGATACGGATTGCTTTTTTCATGTATTTGTCGCCGTAAACCGGAGCGATACCGCGGCGGGTAGAACCATATTTTGCATCAGCAAGACGCTCTTCTTCCAGGCAGTCCTGCATAACATGATATGGCAGACAGATTACTGCGCGGTCAGAAATCTTCAGGTTTTCTGGAGTGATCTTCACACCTGCGCTGATCAGCTTGCCCATCTCTTTGTGAAGGTGTTCCAGGTCGATAACCATACCATTGCCCATTACGTTGACAACTTCTGGGCGGAGAATGCCGGATGGCATCAGGTTCAGGATAAATTTGCCGAGGTGGTTGATAACGGTGTGACCAGCGTTGTTTCCGCCCTGATAGCGAACAACAACATCATAGTTCTCGGAAAGAAGGTCAACCATTCTTCCCTTTCCCTCGTCTCCCCAGTTGATACCAACAATTGCACTTAACATCTGTAAAAGACCTCCTTCATTACACGCTCTGAATCTCAGAAGATGCTGAGCCTCAGAACAAATCGTATCAAAATCAATGCCTACAAAATTATTTCGATTGTTATTATACTTTTCCTATTTTTATCTGTCAATTGTTTTTGATAAAAAAATCGCAAAAAATGCAAGGGAATTCCTGTCCCTCACCGCTCACATTCCGCAGATTTTTGTAAAGAAGAACAGTTTTTTGCTTTTAAACCTGTACTTTTCAAATAAAGTATTGTATAATAAGGGTGTAA
>PPYF01424580.1_pt1 | contig 72192 bp, 53 predicted proteins | sample 1559871 | NCBI WGS metagenome assembly PPYF01 (sample SAMN08240021, study PRJNA423297) | Human gut metagenome, whole genome shotgun sequencing project.
AACTTGGATTTTGATTTAACGAAAGCAAAGATCTGGATTTTATATCGGTTATACTATACGGCATTTTTGGACGCTAACTATCAATCAATACTTTTTACATATTATTTTAAGTATCTCTCAACTTTGTATATAGGAATAATGATAGAGAAAACTGGTTGCTTCATTCTTTTGACTCATTTATATATTTACTAAAAATAGTTACAATCTGATTCTGTATAATAGCCCTACTATGATTCCTCATTCCACACTCAGAAGCTTTTTTGGCATATCCAGAAATAAGTTCCGGATTCTTAGTAATTTTTTTAAGAGTTGGCAGGATATCTTCGTATGCTGAAACACATATTGCAGCATTCTCCTTCTTGAGATAATTTAAACCATTATTCTGACTCCAACATATTGCCATTATTGCACAAGTAGAAGACATTAGGTCAATGATCTTAGTGGAAAATGAGTGCATTGTAGCATACTTATATTTCTTATCAAAACTCTCTACGTGAAGAGCAATATCAGCATCTATATAGATTTGCGACAATTTGGATGGATGCACAGCTCCCATAAAATGAATATACTTTTCCTCCGACAAAGCTTTTCTTTGTCCTGCTGACAATTGATCTTGCGAATACACGTAAACTTCGGCTTTAACGGATTCCTTATTCAACTCTTTGAGTGCATCACCGATAGCTGATATCGTTTTCCATCTGTTGCAATAAAGTCTTCCAGCATAAATTAGCTTTATAGGTTCGTTTACCTTTTTCTCACCAAAAGGCTTTATGTCTGCGCATTTATAAAGAGGCGAAGCTGGTACGCCATACCTACTGGTAATCTCTTCACATTGTTTTTGTGAGAATGTGAAATAATGTTCAAACAACTTTACGTGTTTTGGATAAAGACGATAAAGATGCATTTGTCTCATCCAATAAAGAGGGTTATAGTTTACATTGCGCAAAGAAGCTTCAGCGTCTCCCGTAAAAGCGATCATTGGAGCATCTGACAACTTGCGAACTATCCGCTCTAGTCGCCTGCTCTTTATGCTGAATAAATGAGGACAGAAAATAATGTCTGGATTAAAATCATTAATAAATGCACGTATTCCTTCGATATCATATCTTCCAACACTCCACAATACATCTCTCAGAAGACGCAATGGCTCACAGGCGAAATGTTTCAGCTTTGCATACAAAACCACATCATCCGCTTCCACATTGACTGGCTGCCGTTTCCCGCTATCATTGCATTTCTTCCATTCAAAGAAGTGTCCAGCTTTTTTGGAGTAAAGCGAGGATATCATCATCTTATCTGTCACCTGAAAATACGTTGTACAGATAGTGTTATCTGGCACACCTGGTCCACAATAAATAGTGGCAAACTCAGCATCAAAACCCTCGAACCAGTTGGTGTAGATGTTATTACCGTTGGTGCCATCGTTCCAACAGTCCTCTGTTACTAATAAAACCCTCATTATTTTACCCGCGATTTATACAGTTCAATGTATTTCTGATAATTTTCGTTTATATCAAATCTTGATCTAACCCAGTTGATACATTCTTTTGAATAACTAGATTTAGTATTCTGTTTCATTTCCTTGATTTTAAATAGTAACACATCAATATCATCATCAGGAACAGAGATACTAGAAACTTCATCTACAGTTTCCTGAGCTCCTGTATTTCTATATGTAATAACAGGAGTACCACATGCCTGAGCTTCAATATTAATTAGTGAGAGTGTGTCTTCGTGTGTACTATTAATAAAAACATCACTCATACTATACAATTGGGCAAGCTGCTGTTTGTCTCTTGTATAGCTATATTCTATAATGTTATCAGGTAGTGTTGAGTCCTTCTCTCTTCCACCAAATAATACTATAACACAGTCTTCATCAATTTTGGAAGCGAGTAATTTGAGATTCTCAATGTTATGCGCCGATTTCCATTTATCTGAGGGACCAAGAAGTATGAATTTACCATCTATATTCAATTGTTTACGCAAGTCGGATTCAGTGGGCTTGAATATTTCGAAGTCAATTCCATTATAGATTGTTGCGTATTTCGCATTAGTCAATCCGAATAATTTCGATTGATTGACCACCCAATTAGACACTCCTACCAAGTATAGATTCTGTAGTTTTGACAATGCATCGAATTTGTTCTTTCGGTTTCGCGCAGTACCATCAAATATTGATGGGCGTTCTCCAAAACTATTCATCCGTGGACATTCTCCACAGTTTATTTTCCATCTATCACACTTGAAAGAAGTAAAATGTGTACATCCTCCTGTAAAAAACCAGCAATCATGTAATGTTATAACAACTCCAATACCTTTGTTCGAAAGATAATCCAAGACTTTATAAACATGAATAAAATTCGCATGTACATTATGAAAGTGAACCCAATCCGGATGATACTTTTCTATTTCCTTTATCAGATTACGAGTCGGGATATTGGAGAATGAAGCCTGATTTTCACTGAATCTACTCAACAGAGCATGTAGCTTATGGTCAATTATATTCCCCATTCTATATAGATCTGTATCCCTCTCCGGGCCAATAGCGTATACAATCTTTGAAGAGATCCCTTTGGATATGCACAGCTCGTGTATATCCCTAGTTATTGTTCCAGTACTTCCAATATCCAGAACTGCATTTATATGTAATATTTTCATACTTTCAATAGAATGGAAATCCATCCTTCTTTATTCTTACTAGAAATATCTCGGTTACTAATTAAAAAGAAGAGTATCAATCTGTCTGTTTTTCTCAGGTTAGCAGTATCCTAGCATGCGGTGTTGATTGCCAATATTGACACAACTAAGATAAATAGTTTTTTCATTATTTTAGTTATAGGAGTAATGAATAATGCCTTTTCGTCTTTATTCATTGCACAAGTCACTATTAATAGAATATACACAAAAGCGAACAAAACAACCTTTAATGTAAAACCGACTATACCCTGTAAAGGTAAAAATTTATTCATAAGAATACCCAAAAAGAGAATTAATCCCAACACTGGTAACATTCGAATATAAGTTTGTTTGAAAAATGCCAAGATGTCAATTTGAAGCCTCTTGTAAAACAAGATATCCATGCCAATAGTCCGTATCAAATAGGCTACAAAAACAGATATACATATTCCAAGAGCACCAAATTTAGGGGCAAGTAGTGTTGCTAAAACCAGATTTACAATGGCCATCCCAGTATAAATAACTGACAAGCACTTAACCTCGTTCTTGGCATATACGGTTTGTGTACCTATGTCTTGAGGCAAATGCAACAACGAAGGCACTATGATAAAAACTGCGCATAGGTAACTTTCACTAAAGTCATCCCCTACCCAAAGATGAATAAATTCCTTACCGAAACATATTACCCCAAACACTATCAGTGAGATTATATAAATCTGCAACCGCCCTACCTTTATCATGAAAGGAAGAACATTACCATCACCTTGGGCAACGATTTTTGAGACTCTGGGTAGGAACATTCCATTCAAAGCACTGGCAAACGTAAATGTGTATCCTTCAAGTGTGATTGCAATACCCAGAATTGCTATGGCAGTTGATCCGGAAAGAGCTCCCAAAATACTGGGGGCTACATTGAAGATACACCTTTGAGCAAGAGCAATGACAGTAACCCATCCAGAATACCCTAATATTTCACGAAACTCAACTTTATTAAAATAGTTCCACGAAATAGACTGTGTTGTATCTTTTTTGATAAAAAATAGCTTTAACATGATAGCTAAAAGGCCAGCAACTGCATTCACTAATACCAATGCATAAAGTCCATATCCAAGTAATAAACATGCAGTCATTGCAATAACAATCACCACTTTTTGAACTATATCACATATTCTAAACTGAACAAATTTTTCGTGAGCAGTAAGAATGCCATTTACCGGTATAAAGGGAAAAGACAATACACTATAGAAAGCAGCAAAAACATAGATAATTTTAAACTTTTCTATCTCTTCGAGTGTCAGTTCTGTATATATTGTCGGGATAAAGAAAAATAAAATTGTCAAGATTAACAACAAGACAATGTCCATAGTAAAATACATGCGATAGACGAGCCCTAAACAATCATTTGTCTTTTTTTGATTACCCTCTGCTATATATTTGGCTATAAATCTTGTTACTGCAGCACTTAAACCAAAGTCAAATACAAATAATGAGATTACCGACATAGCCAATGTATATAAGCCAAAATCTGCTCTTCCAATGGAGCTAATCATCCATGGCGTATATACAATACCGATAATAATATTTACTACAATAGATGCATAGGATAAAACAGCACCCAATTTAAGTTGTTTTGTCGATTCCATATCCTCCTCTTATTTCCTTTGCATTTACCATCCCTGTATCAGTATACCCTTACCTAAATTTAAACCGCTTATATAGACTGTGTCCCAGAAAAATCCATAATCAAGTTTATTTTTACAAGCATAGGCAAACAATAAAAAACAAACCAAATAATATTTACCCCCCCATTTTTTGTCTATAGATTGTATGATATCTGGAAGCAAAACTAAAAGAAAAATCGAATAATACTGAACGATACGCATTTGTGAAGGCCCAACAGCAGTCATAGGTGTATAGAATATGGCGAAAGCCAATGCACAAGAAAGGATTCTATTCTCAGGTCGGACAGATTCAATTTTATTATAATTCGTGATGAGTATTAATATAATTGCATAGAATAAAATGGCAAAATTAACAGCACCATTAGTATCATATGTACCAGCAAGATATTCTTCGTATTGATCAAACAAGGTTCCAGCAATTAGAAATTGACCCAAACTTTGCCCCACTGCCCACATGGGGAAAAATAAAATTGCGGCATATATCACTATACGTTTCGGATTCTTCAAATAATTGAATAGATAAAACACAATAAATATCAATAATGACTTATGTATCAATGAGAACAACAAGAGAGGCAAAATGAACTTGATGGGCTTTTTGCTAAAAACATAAGGCACCACCAATAAACTTACAGTTGTAGCTATTGTTTGTCTGAGACCTGTTATAGAGAAAAATGCATAGAAAAGTGCATCATATAATAAATAGGAAACGATAATACCCTTTAGAGGAACATTAAGCTTGTACAACAACCTCAATAGTGCATAGCTAAATGTGGCTATTATGACAAATAAGAAACACCGGAAATCAGGGAAAATAATCTGGAAGCTTTTAACGAGAAAAGAATAACCAGGATCTTTTCCGATGCCATATACAAAATAATCCGGGAATGCTTGTAGAATCTGATTCCATGGTGTCGTCAGTACATCTTGAAACGAAAGATAATATTGATATGTATCGGCACCAACAGCAAGGTTTCTTAAGCCTGATACCATCACAATGATCACACCTACAGTAATAAGCAGTTTTTTACGCTTTTGATATTCCGGCAAACGACTCTTTGCTATGCTACTATATGCAAATAAGACTATTAGTAAGCTAACAAATTCTACTATCATTTTCTCACAAATAGCTTTATGTAAATACGTTCAACCATTTCAAGATACCTGACATAAGTAGGAGGATTCATGATTCTCTCTTGTTGCTTCATATAAAACTGATCATCCAATATGTATTCCGGGTGGATTAGTTCTTTCGGCAATTCAAATATATGCCCATAGAAAACACAGCGCAAACGACGTGGAATTTTCTTTATAGAATCAGTTGCGTGAGTGGAGTCTCCCGTTAGTCCAATATTTGATATGAGATTGTATTTGGGAACTATATTAATACGATTGGCTAATAGACTATACAAGCCATAATGCAATGTCCAAAAACTAGGATTTTCACCTTTCAAAATAGTCTCTCTAACAGGAATTGCTCTATTAAGTATTTTTTTTCCTAATCCACCATATATAGTCAAATTATTTAAACATAATTGTATATATGGTTTAGACACTGCAGTCATCTCCCAATCAAGTTCCTCCCAACATCTACGCCATGTAGCCCAACCCCAGATTGCACCCCCAAATCGTGAAAAAAAGTAGCTATATGAACACTCTTTGTACACTCCCAAATGATTCATACCACTAATCATTTGGATACGTTGGTCATCTTTGTAACGTTCACACATCTCTTTACAGAATGGGAGAAACGAGTCTCCAATTTTTATGTCATCCTCAATAATAGCAGCGTATTCTTCTTTTTCAAAAACCTTACTTAAACCAGTGAAAACTCTTCGTCCACAACCTAAGTTTGTATCTGAATAGTCCTTAAAAACCTGACAATCCCAATCAATATGGTTCACAATTTCTCGACAGGCCTGTATATTAGAGTAATCATTTGGACGATTTATTCTTGCTCCATCTTGTATTAGATATAAACGTGAGGGTCTTGCCTCTGCAACAGCAGCAAACACCTCTTTAAAACAATCTGGACGATTAAAGAAAATCATTGCTACAGCAATGTCTATTTTGTATGGCTTCATATTTTCCTAATTTATTAACTATTCCTATTTTCTATAAGAACTTACTTTTACAGGTGTTCCATATGCAATAGCATATGATGGAATCTCCTTATTCACAAGTGATTGAGCTCCAATAACAGCACCATCATTTATTATAGCACCTTTGATAATAGCGCATTGAGCACCAATCCATACATCATTACCAATATATACGTGCTTTCTTGAAAAAATTATCGTTCCAACTCCAATATTGACATTGTCCCCGATTTCAATATTATTACCCCAAATATAGACACCAGGATAAATAGTCACATTCTTTCCAATTTTTATATTTTTAGCATTAATATATAAATCACCCAAAATTCTGGGACAATCAGAGTCAGCTGATAAACAAGAAATCACATATCTGCTTCTTATAAAAGACTTAATTTTTGAAAACAGCCTATATGTATAATAAAATATATTATTCATTGATTGTTAATTTAATTACTTTACATGGATTTCCACCCGCAAGACAATCTGCCGGTATATCTTTGACCACCACGGAACCTGCTGCAATTATAGATCTATCTCCAATTGTTACCCCTTTATTTATAATACAACGAGTACCAACAAAAACATCATCTCCAATTATTACAGGAGCATTAATGGCTGTAGCTAAATCTTTTTCCTGATCTCTCCGAACACGCCAATCTGTGTTATGGAAATTGGTATCAAAAATCAGTGTCCCAGCACCAATCTTCACATTAGAACCTATATGGATATGCTGCTTACATGTGATAGAGATCTGCGACATTCCCACATTGTCACCTATCTCAAGTGTAGCACCAGGAAGTATAACTATTTGAGAGCGAGTCATATTATCAATACCATCTCCATTAATGATCACATTATTTCCGTAGTTAAATGTCCCGAGTACTGCCAACTTCGTATGTTTGTCTAATCGTCCGACCTTGTTGAAATCCGAAATCAGTTTTCTTTTTGCCAGTCGCACCCTGAGACTTCTTATCAATCTACTTAGTAAGGTCATGAGTTAAAATATATCTTTTAAGTTCGTTTTCAAAATCCGCATTCAATTTAATTAGTCTTTCTCTACATTTATATCCTTGCGGATTCACAATCGCCACAATTCCTCTGGCAATATCCTCCGGCTTTTGTTCATCATAGTAATATACTAAATCAGCAACTGCTGATTCCATAATAGCGCGATTACGTCCAGTGAGCACCACAAGCCCATTAGCCATATAATTAAGGATTTTACTAGGGAATGAAGTAAGATTGAGTAAGGAGGTAGGATCTTGTGTGCAGAGTCCTATCGAACAATGATGCATCAGATCAAGAAAATCTGTATCATTAAGGTAGCCGTGAAAAGTAATATCACATTTAGTAAATGTCTTTACTCGCTCCACTTCTGTCCTTACCTCTTCTTCTTGTTGGCTTGAACCAAATCCGGTAATATGCAAATGATATTTATCATTCAAGTATTTTGCAGCTTTCACAGAGATTAAAGCGCCGCCCTTAATAGGATCATATGTTCCTGCATAAAGGATGTGGATCTTGCCATCATTATATGATATAGGTTCATACTCGTTTATTCGGTAAATTCCATGTACAACAAGATATAGCTTGTTGCTCTTATTCAGCCTTTCATTGAGAATAGTATTGGAGAACATGTACTTATCGCAGACGTCTATGAAGCGATATTCATCGCGTTCCTGCGATGGTTTCTGCTTAGATACATCTTGATATATCTCTTCGATATCCCCAATGATATGAATATTTTTCAGTTTCTTAAGCTTGATAAAAGCAGAATCATACCCGAGACTATGATAGACAAGGACTTGTTCATTTCGTTTTATATTAAACAGACACCATCCAAAAAATTGAAGCTCCATAAACCACCGGTTGAATATACGCAAGATACTCTTCGTCTTTCCGAAACTAGCGAAGTACCTGTAGGTATTATTGCCCTTCTTTTCAACATAAGAAGGAATGTATCGATCAATAGTGCTTTGTGCTCTCGAAATATGATCAACGTCATAACCTATACGATTCAGCACTTCTATGATGTAGTCGATCTTAGTATCAGCTGCAGGGGAATTGTCTCTTCGCCTATCAGGTTCTGTACAACCTCTGTAACTGAAATATTTTATTTTAGGTCTTTTCATTAATAAACACGCAGTTAAACCCAAGCTTTACTAAATTATGTTCCTAGAAATATATGTTTAAGAATAATATTTAGTCTCTCTTAAACAGATCTCTCGTATAGACCTTCTCCTTTACATCATCCAAACAGACATCATATCGGTTGGCAATAATCGCCTGAGACCTTTTCTTGAATTCATTAAGATCATTGACGACCTCGCTACCAAAGAAGCTTGTACCATTCTCTATAACTGGCTCGTAGATGATAACATTGGCTCCCTTTGCCTTGATGCGTTTCATAATGCCCTGAATGGAACTTTGGCGAAAGTTATCGCTGTTACTTTTCATTGTGAGGCGATATACTCCAATTGTAGGAATCCCCGCCTGACCCTCTCCCAAAACGAGAGAACCTAACTGAGTTTTTGATGAATAATCATACCATCCGGCTTTCTGCAGCACTTGGTCAGCAATAAAGTCCTTACGGGTATAGTTACTTTCAACTATGGCCGTCATCATATTTTGAGGTACATCTTGATAGTTGGCAAGAAGTTGCTTGGTGTCTTTTGGCAGACAATAACCTCCATAACCAAAGCTTGGATTGTTATAATGAGTGCCGATACGTGGATCCAAACCTACCCCACTAATGATGGCTTGAGAATCAAGCCCCTTCATTTCTGCGTATGTATCTAACTCATTGAAATAGCTGACACGCAGTGCCAGATAAGTATTAGCAAAGAGTTTTACAGCTTCCGCTTCCTTCAGTCCCATAAACAAGATATCAATATCCTCTTTGACAGCTCCTTCCTGAAGAAGTTGGGCAAAGGTATGCGCCGCTTCTTCCAAATGACTACCAGCGATAGCTTTGATCATTTCATTTTCTTCACCATACTGCTCGATCATTTTAGGATAACCTACAATGATACGGCTAGGATAAAGATTGTCATACAGAGCCTTGCTTTCTCTCAAGAACTCCGGTGAGAAAAGGAGGCGAAACTTATGCGTAGAGTCCCATCCTCTTTCTTTGAATTTCTGTGCGTATTTTACATACAAACTTCGACAATAACCTACAGGAATAGTACTCTTAATAACCAAGGTAGCGTTGGAATTGCTTTCAAGCACGAGATCTATTACATCTTCAATATGATGGGTATCGAAGAAATTCTTTTGTGGGTCGTAGTTAGTAGGGGCAGCAATGATGACAAAATCGGCATCTTTGTAAGCCGCTGCTCCATCTAATGTAGCTGTAAGATTTAACTCATTTTCCGCAAAGAATTTTTCAATGTAATCGTCCTGTATGGGTGAAATCCGACTATTGATCTTTTCCACTTTCTCCGGAATTACATCTACGGCCACCACTTCATGGTATTGGGCTAAAAGAGTAGCCATACTCAAACCCACATAGCCAGTTCCGGCTACGGCAATTTTCAATTCTTCAAATTTTCGCATTTTATTATTTGTTAAGTTCTATTCCTTTCTTACCTTATGTTCTTCATACCCATAACCGTAACCATAGCGTTTACCATAATACTTACCATATTTACCATAACCATAGTAATAGCCGTATTTCTTCTTCTGAAGATCCAAACCATTGATGGCAATACAGAGATTAGGTAATTTATTATTTTCAGCCAGCTCATTAATCAATGAAAACTCAACCTTGCGAGTGTAATCAGCACGGCAAACATATACCGATAAATCTGCTACACGCCCTATAAGTAAAGTATCTGTTACCATACCTACCGGAGCCGTATCCAAAATCACATAATCAAAGTTCTTCTTTAAGGTTTCAATTGCATTATCCAATCCCTCACGAGCCAACAGCTCTGTGGGATTAGGTGGAACAGTTCCACCGGGAAGAATGTACAAATTCTTATTTATATCAGAAAGCTGCACAAGATCCATCAGATTTGAAGTTGGATTAGTCAAAAATTGAGTAATACCATGCTCCTTTTTAGGAATATTGAACACCTTATTCAAGCCTGGTTTACGAATATCAAGCCCTACGATCACCACTTTTTTTCCCAATAAAGAAAGACTGATAGCTAAATTGGATGATATAAAAGACTTACCTTCACCACTAATGGTAGAAGTCACCAAGATTACATTCTTACCTTTTTCAAGCATAAACTGAAGGTTGGTACGAACATTTCGGAAGGTTTCACTCATCAGGTTGTTCTGATTTTCAAATACCGCAATAGAACCGGTCTTATCCTCTGCCAATGGAACATCACCAATTACAGGAAGCAAAGTCAGCTTTTCAACATCGGCACGACCTTCAATTCTGAATTTAGTAAGGCTGATCAAATAAATGATACCTACCGGGATCCCCATTCCCAATACCAGTGCCGCCAAATAAATCATCATTCGTTTAGGAGAGATAGGACTTCCATCTGCCAATGCATCGTCAATGATCTTTGCGTTATTGGCTGTAGCAGCCAGAATTATGGCATTCTCCTCACGCTTCTGAAGCAACATAAGATACAGACCTGCCTTGATTTCCTGCTGACGGGCAATGCTCACAAATTGGCGTTCCTGAGTAGGCGCATCGCTGATACGACGGGAATACCGGCTGGCTTCACGAGCCAAATCCGCTTTCGTGATCTCCAATCCTTTCAGCGTAGCATCCAAAGTGGTCTGTACGTTACCGCGCATAGCACGAATACTCGTAGTAAGATTGACAATGGCGGGATTACTCTCTGTGGATGTGCGCAACAAACGGTTACGCTCAGCCAACATCTCATTATATCGATCGATTGCTCCAGCCAGACCTGCATCTTGCAGTCCTACATTAGCAGGTAACACTTCATATTCATTCCCCTGTATATATTTACGCAGATCCATGATCAGATTAATCTGCGTCTGATTCTCCACACGCTTCTTCTCATATTCCGCATTACCAGCCAAAGCTATTTGCGCTTCACTACTTAAATCCGTAATGCCCGCACTACGTTTGAAATTCTCCAGATCTTGCTCTGTGCTGCCCAGCTCCTTGGAAATAAGGCCAATACGTTCGTCAATAAACTCTGCCGTTTTCTGTGCAACCTCGTTCTTGTCATTATTGGCATTGATGTTATACATCTCTAGTAACTTATTTATGAAGTCTTTGCCCCGCTGCGTATTTGAATTTTTCAGTGAGACTACTACTACGGAAGTCGTCTTTGAAGTGGGAACTATCGATAGAGAGCTAGCGTACCCTTTCGCCACCAAAGAAGGATTATTGATGAAAGCTGTGATATGTCGTTCTTTGGTCACGCTCTCCAGACGAACCGCTGTCAGTGTGTCATTATTCGCAAAAAAAGCAACTGTACCTTCATCAGTAGGAAACACTGCCGGTAACTTATCAAACCGCTTCTGATACTCCTTTTTTCCCACTACAATCTGCACATCCATTGCACCGGAAGGATGCAACAACATATTCACTTGCATTGTCGCTGGAAGTTTATCCGCTTCCTGCGGAGTCAAGCTCACCAATACGGGAGAGGTACGATATAGCTCACGACTTGGGAATTCATCTTCATCCATATAGGTGACATATAGTCCCAAGCGATTGACTGCCTCTTTAGCTAATGATCTGGAGTTCAAAACCTCGATTTCATTATCCACATTTTTTGATGAAGAGACAAAACCATCCAACCCCATTTTTTCCAGTTCGGAGGACATATTAGCGCCGCCTCCTTTCTTTTCATCTTTTATCAGGACAGTGGCGGAAATATTGTAAACCGGTGTTGCAAGACGCAAGTACCCCCATGCAGAGGCTATGCAGATAATGACAGAAGCTACAAACCAGGGCCAATGGATCAAATAGCGGAAAATTATTTCCTGAATATTCACCTGTTCTTCGGGTTGTTCTCCCAATTTTTCTTTTTTTTCCTCAATCATACGATAATGCTATCTGAATATTGTTACTAATAAGCTTGCCAGTGACACCAGAATAGAAGTAGCGGAGAACCACAGACTCGTACTGTTACCAATATCCGAGTTACGGGCTTTTGCCTTGTTGGGAGTTACATAGACAATGTCATTTTGCTGCAACCAATAATAAGGAGAGAGAATTGTCTCCGCCTTATTCAAGTCCAATGTCACAATCTCTTGTTTACCATCAGCACCTTCGCGAATCAGCTTTACATTATCACGAAGTCCCCACACAGTCATATCACCTGCCATAGCCAGAGCCTCCAACAGATTCACTTTCTCATTGCTGATAGTGAATGTACCGGGACGGGCCACTTCACCGACTACAGAAATTTTGTAATTCACCATACGAACAGTGACTATCGGAGTTTCCTTAATATAGGGTTTTAGTTTTTCTATAATCAATGATTCAGCCTGTTTCTTTGTTAATCCACCTACTTTCAATTCACCTAGAACAGGAAAATTGATTTTACCTTCATTATCTACCAAATAAGGTTGTAACACGGGTTGCGATGTCACAGAATTTAATGTCACATTCGCAGTGCTGGCTACCGTCAAATTGAACGGAACCGCCAACTCCGGGCTAGTACATGACACAACGATAGTAAGCAGATCTTTCGGCATTATCTTGGCATCATACAGATTTCCTTCTTGAACTGTCCGTTCCACAGCCTCCACATCTTGCAGGTAAGGCACCTTTTTGTATGACTGACAAGAAGCGAATAGAAGTATCGCCACTAAAAAGACAATTGCATGTCTACCAATTCTTTGTACACTCTTAGTAGTGCAAAATGATTTATTCATAAAATTATCATGTTTATTATTCTTTATCTAACACCTCAAACTTCGGTGAATTCTTCGACTTAAACTCCGGAACCACTTCCTTCATCAACTTCACCGTATCCATAATCTCTACCGCACGAGACAGTGTCTCAAATTCCGCATACGTAGTAAGAATATCAGTATATTCATACCGGCGTACTTTTGCGATCCTGATCTTTTTATTCTCAGTAGGAATCGTATTTTCTTTATCACTCAGTACCTCTTCATACAGTTTTTCACCCGGACGAAGCCCGGTAAACTTGATCTCAATGTCTTCACCCGGACGGTATCCCGCTAGTTCGATCATGCGAGTAGCTAAATCCACAATCTTCACAGCTTCTCCCATCTCGAACACAAAGATCTCGTTACCATTACCCATCGTAGCAGCTTCCATCACCAAACGGCAAGCTTCGGGGATAGTCATAAAGAAGCGAGTAATATCAGGATGAGTCACTGTGACAGGACCACCGGTCGCTATCTGTTTGCGGAAGTAAGGGATCACACTCCCATTGCTACCCAGCACATTACCGAAGCGGGTAGTCACAAATTTGGTAGTTCCGGAAATCTCGCCCCGTTCAATGGCCAAGCCTAGGCTCTGCACATAAATTTCTGCCAGACGTTTAGAAGCACCCATGACGTTGGTAGGGTTGACAGCTTTATCGGTAGAAATCATGATCATTTTCTCCACGTTGTATTCCACACAGAAGTCGGCGACGTGACGAGATCCTACCACATTGACAAGAACTGCTTCGCATGGATTCTCTTCCATCAAAGGAACGTGTTTGTAAGCTGCAGCATGAAACACGACTTGCGGATGAAACTTTTCGAAAACCATCCGTAGTCGTTCGCAGCTACGAACATCGCCAATGAAAGGGGTAAAATGCAGTTCTGGGAATGATTTTTCTAGTTCCAAGCGGATTTCGTGCATGGGAGTTTCGGCATTGTCGAAGAGCACTAAGTGCTTCACTCCAAAAGTAGCAATCTGGCGGCATAGTTCGCTACCGATGCTGCCGGCAGCTCCTGTCACCATCACGACTTTGCCCGAGAAGTTATCTATAATCTCCTGCATATTGATTTTGATCTCTTCGCGACCCAGCAGGTCTTCGATCTTCACTTCGCGGATCGCCGTTTTCTTCAATCCACTGCCCACAATGTCAATGGGAGGAGAGACCAGATTCTTGATACCGATCTTCTGTCCATACCGGACGAGTGTTTCCGACTCACGCTGCACAGCTTCGTAGGAAGGAAAGATGATGCCTCCAATGGTGCGCTTACTCATGAAATGAGTGAAGTTTTCTTCGTTCTTGAAGCAATAGACAGGCAAGTCGGAGATTCGGTAGGACTTCAAACGTTGATTGGGATTGATGTATCCTACTACTTGATAATGCTTGCTGGTATACATGCGTTGTTGTAACGACACGCTTTTATCATCTGTTCCATAGATCAGTACATTCGTTTTTTTAACTCTTCCTATTTGAATCACCACAAGGTCATAGACTAATAGCAAGGTGACGCGGAAACCAACCAAAACGACAATAGATATCAACAAATCAATAAAGCAACAAGCCCAAAGATAGCGATACTCAATCCAATCACCTCCCAACAAGGAGACAATCAGTAAACCTACTTCTTTAAGCAGTAGAGCAAGTGTAATCTTACCAATGCTCTTGATTGAAGCATGGCGTATGATGTTTTTGTGGACATTGAAAAAATAGAAGAGCGTAAGGCTGAAAACTCCGGAACAAAGCAGGAGTATTAAGAAAGGCGTTTTGTTGATATGGACTATAAAACCTGAAATAAAAAGAATGGAAATTAATGTACTTATTGTGGACAAGAGAGTATCCAAAGAAAGTACGATCCAATAATTAACATACTTTCTCTTCAATCTCAATTCTTGATAGGCTCCAAAAACAGCTTTAAAGAAATCCCCCATGTATCTCATTTTTTATCCCCCCTGAAATTAATTAAAAGAATAGCAAACGAAAGCCGACCTGCATTTATAGCCAGCCCGAACAGGGCTACTCTACAAAACAGAGTATCCAACTTTCTTATTTATCTATGATTATTGATTGATTAGCGATGATTTTAGGCTAATACTTCTACACATCCTACTGGTATATCGACACATGCACATCCCAACATTGTCAATCGGACGGCTACTTTCGATTTCCCGTTCACATTTACTAATTCCCCTTCCAGTCCTGCCAATGGTCCTTTTATTACTCGTATTTTTTCTCCCGGAGCCAATGGTGATGTACTCAAACTAATCGTTTCGTCCGAATAGTCGAGCATAAATTTGAATCGAGCCATTTGTTGGTCGGGAATAACCGCCGGTGTGTGTTCGCCACGAAGCACCATGTAGCGGCTGATGGCAGATAGGGTGAGGACTTCTCTTTGTTCGTGCGGATCGACATGAACGAAGATCATCATCGGGAGTAAAACACGGTCAACAACTTTGCGGCGGTCGCTCCACTGGCGCGTCTCTTGCTGGATAGGGAGGAAGTTTTCAATCCCCATTTTAGTGAGTCGTTCGCTCGTTTTCTTCTCGTGACAGATGCGTACAATTGCAACTAACCAACGTTTTGAGCGCGCTACGCTGCTGCCAATCACATTTGTTGGCAGAAGAATTTGATCGTTATTTTCGTTAATGATCATGTATTTTTACCCCTCATTTTTCCGTTACTTCCTAGGTAACGGATTGAATTCGGTGACAAAGATAGGCAAAATTATAAATAATAAACAAGAAAAAATGCTTTATTTTTTACTAATCACCATTTATAGTTGATGCCGAAGCTCAGAAGTTCTTTCAATTGGAAGAAGCTGTTGCCTTCTGTGGGCTTGGAGCTATCATCGAAACGGGCATGCAGATAAAGCTTGGTAGAGAGGTAGCGGTTCAGCACGAAGTTGAACGTATTCTCCCACTCTACGCGGGCCCAATGGTAATTGGTGAGGTAGTTGAGACGGGACTCCAATGTGACGGAAGCGATGATGTTCCAATTGAAGGTGGATTGTAACTGAGAACCAAAATCGTTTTTGGAACATTTGCCCTCTTCCAAACCAAACTTCGTTTCGTTGACTTCCGAGCTACCCACGTAGCGCAAGTTGTAGGTGAGCGGGGCCGCAAACACGGAAAGATTGAACTTCTTCTTGCTCAGTTTGTAGTCCATACCGACACTGACCGCCAAATCTGCCGGAGACATGAAAGATGAAACCAATTCTTCGCTGTTAGCTTTATATCCGTTGAAAAACTGTGTCTTAAACTCGGACGAAATGGTATAATACCAATTCTTGAAAGCTCTCAAACCTAATTTATTATATAAACGAAACTGGTCGGTATTGAACAGATATTTATGATATTCATCTGACGGAGTGGAGGTCATACCCACTTTAGCTTCCAGCTGGTTCTCAAACAGGACTTTTTCATTATCATTATAGTTGGCAAAAACCTGGAAAGTGGCTAACCCGGAGAAGTTACTTTCACCTCCCTTATACCAGTTATCCGAAAGGTGGTTCTGGCTGATCTGCAACGACCCGTTACCTCCGGTCACCCACCAGTTCGGTCGACTAATCTTCATATTGGCCTTTCCTACATTATCATCCATATTTTCCGGTTGAAACAGATGAATAACGTTTGCTTTGGGAGATATTTTCGGCTTCACATCGTGACGGAATACATCACGACTCATGATGCGGTCTTCTGTAGTGACAACCAAGTTCGGACGTTCCAAATAAAGATCCATCAATGCACTGTTCACTATTTTCTCGGCACGCTGGGTTTTGGTAAATGCCAGGGTATCATAAGGCAGAAGTTCCGCTGTCAGTTGAGGAGTGGTGTCCCATTGCATAGGCCTCCATTCCAATTTCGAATATTGTGCCATCGGAGCATAATAATATGCCAATGGTGTGAACAGACGAAAATAATCGGGATCAGACGGAATATAACGTGGCGGCACAGACAGATCGTTCAAATAATCTAATTGCGCGACATACTTATTATATAAATAAGAAACGGTATCCAGTTTCGGAGTCGGCCCCGACATATTCAGTTTGAGCATCAAATATTTCTGAAGCTCCGCCGAAAGTGTATCTGCTTTCACGACTCTGGCTTTTGCCACCACTGTTGAAGATTTAACCGTTTTGGCAGGTTTGATCGCTGTAGGAGCAGGCTGCAGAGAGTCAGTCGGAAGTAAAGCGGATTCGACAGGCTCCTGTGCAAAAAGCGATAACGATAAGATTGACAGGATAAACGCTGAACATAAAGTAGTAATTCTCATCATATTTGTCTATGGTTTAGGCTGCAAAGCTACATTATTTTGTTTAGAAATCATAGGATTCTTTCAAAATTGCATTTTTTAATAAAATTGTAGAGACGAAAGTCTGCAATCTTCCCCTTTTTTTTATAATTTTGCGCTTTTTAAGTTCGTAAGATTACTACTAAGTAAACAATTATTAAAACAGTTATAGCTGTGGGAGAAACAAAGTATATTTTCGTCACCGGTGGTGTTGCCTCTTCTTTAGGAAAAGGGATCATCTCATCATCCATCGGTAAGTTGCTGCAAGCAAGAGGTTATAATGTAACCATCCAGAAGTTTGACCCGTATATTAACATCGACCCGGGAACATTGAACCCTTATGAGCACGGAGAGTGCTATGTAACCGTAGACGGACACGAAGCCGATCTCGACTTGGGTCACTATGAACGATTCCTAGGAATACAGACGACAAAAGCGAACAACATTACTACGGGACGTATCTACAAGAGTGTCATCGACAAGGAACGCCGTGGAGACTATCTGGGTAAAACCATCCAAGTGATTCCTCACATCACAGACGAGATCAAACGGAATGTAAAACTGCTTGGTAATAAATACAAGTTTGATTTTGTGATTACTGAAATCGGTGGTACGGTAGGTGACATCGAATCACTCCCCTACCTCGAAAGTATCCGTCAGTTGAAATGGGAACTCGGTAAGAACGCTCTTTGCGTACACTTGACCTATGTTCCTTATCTTGCTGCTGCCGGAGAATTGAAAACAAAACCGACGCAACATTCTGTAAAGGAACTCCAAAGTGTGGGTATTCAGCCGGATGTACTGGTACTGCGTGCCGAGCATCCGCTAAGTGACGGATTGCGTAAGAAAGTGGCACAATTCTGTAATGTAGACGATAAAGCTGTTGTGCAGTCTATCGACGCGGAAACAATCTACGAAGTACCTATCCTGATGCAAGCGCAAGGGCTGGACAGCACTATCCTCGAAAAGATGGGACTGCCGGTAGGAGAAACTCCGGGACTCGGCCCATGGCGTAAATTCCTGGAACGTCGTCACGCTGCAGAGACTAAAGAACCGATCAATATTGCACTGGTTGGAAAATACGATTTGCAGGATGCTTACAAATCTATCCGTGAAGCTTTATCGCAAGCGGGTACTTACAATGACCGCAAAGTGGAAGTTCATTTCGTAAACAGCGAGAAACTGACAGATGAGAATGTAGCTGAAGCTTTGAAAGGTATGGCGGGCGTAATGATTGGTCCGGGATTCGGTCAACGGGGTATCGACGGCAAGTTTGTCGCTATCAAATATACACGTACACATGACATTCCGACTTTCGGTATTTGTCTGGGTATGCAATGTATTGCTATTGAGTTTGCACGCAACGTACTAGGATACGCAGATGCCAACTCACGTGAAATGGATGAAAAGACTCCGCACAACGTGATTGATATCATGGAAGAGCAGAAAGCAATCACCAATATGGGTGGTACGATGCGTCTGGGCGCTTACGAATGTGTATTGCAGAAAGGTTCGAAAGCATATCAGGCTTACGGACAGGAACATATTCAGGAACGTCACCGCCATCGCTATGAGTTCAACAATGATTATAAAGACCGATATGAAGCTGCCGGCATGAAATGTGTAGGTATCAACCCGGAATCGGATCTGGTAGAAATCGTTGAAATCCCGACTTTGAAATGGTTTGTCGGTACACAGTTCCATCCGGAATATGGCAGTACGGTACTGAACCCTCATCCGTTGTTCGTTGCATTTGTGAAAGCTGCCATCGAAAACGAAAAAGCAACGGTGAACGGCTAACGATACGTGGTAAACAACCGGTAGTTTGTAATTTATATAATTTGTAATTAAAATAAGAATGGATAAAAACACCATCACAGGTCTCGTTCTGATAGGTATATTATTGGTAGGATTCAGTTTTTTGAGCCGTCCAAGCGAGGAACAGATAGCTGCGCAAAAGAAATACTACGATTCTATTGCCGTGGTACAGCAGCAGGAGGAAGCGTTGAAGGCTAAAACGGAAGCTGCACTGGCTAACAGTCAAAAAGAGGTGGCATCGGCTGCCGATTCTTCTGCTTTGTTTTTCAATGCCTTGCATGGAACCGACTCTAAAATCAGCATCCAGAATAATGTAGCGGAAATCACTTTCACAACCAAAGGCGGACGTGTCTATTCAGCCATGCTGAAAGATTATATGGCACAAGACAAAAAGACGCCGGTCATGCTGTTCGACGGTGACGATGCTTCGATGAACTTCAACTTCTACAACAAGGCAGGAGCCATCCAGACCAAAGATTATTTCTTTGAAGCAGTGAACAAGACGGACAGTAGTGTTACAATGCGCCTGGCTGCGGATAGCGCAAGCTATATCGATTTCATCTATACGCTGAAACCGGATAGCTACCTGATGAACTTTGAAATCAAAGCGACAGGCATGGAAGACAAGTTGGCTAGTACTAAGTATGTGGACATCGACTGGTCACAACGTGCCCGCCAACTGGAAAAAGGATTCACTTATGAGAATCGTCTGTCGGAACTGACTTATAAAGTAACAGGTGACAATGTAGACAACTTGTCTGCTGCCAAAGATGACAGTCAGGATTTGCCGGGACGCATTGATTGGGTAGCTTTCAAGAATCAGTTCTTCTCGTCTGTATTTATCGCTGAACAGGATTTCGACAAGGTTTCCGTTAAGTCAAAAATGGAACAACAGGGAAGCGGATATATCAAAGATTATTCTGCTGAAATGAATACTTTCTTTGATCCGTCAGGCAAGGAACCGACAGAGATGTATTTCTATTTCGGTCCGAATCACTTTAAGACACTGAAAGCGTTGGATAAAGGCCGCGACGAGAAATGGGAACTTCACAGACTGGTTTACCTGGGTTGGCCGTTGATTCGCTGGATTAACCAGTTTATCACAATCAACGTATTCGACTGGTTATCCGGTTGGGGATTGAGCATGGGTATCGTTCTGTTGATTCTGACTATTATGGTGAAAGTGCTGGTTTATCCGGCTACCTGGAAAACGTACATGTCTTCTGCCAAGATGCGTGTATTGAAACCGAAAATTGACGAAATCAACAAGAAATATCCGAAACAGGAAGATGCAATGAAGAAACAGCAGGAGGTGATGGGCCTTTACAGCCAGTACGGGGTAAGCCCGATGGGCGGCTGTCTGCCGATGTTATTGCAGTTTCCTATCCTGATGGCTTTGTTTATGTTCGTGCCGAGTGCTATCGAGCTGCGTCAACAGAGTTTCTTGTGGGCGGACGACCTTTCCACTTATGATGCGTTCATCACATTCCCATTCCATATTCCGTTCCTGGGTAACCATCTTAGCTTGTTCTGCTTGCTGATGACAGTAACCAATATTCTGAACACAAAGTACACAATGTCTATGCAGGATACCGGAGCGCAGCCACAAATGGCGGCTATGAAATGGATGATGTATCTGATGCCGATTATGTTCTTGTTCGTCTTGAACGATTATCCGTCAGGTTTGAACTATTACTACTTCGTGTCAACGCTGATTAGTGTGGGTACTATGATTCTGCTTCGTAGAACGACTGACGAAACTAAATTGTTGGCTATTCTTGAAGCGAAAAAGAAAGACCCGAAACAAATGAAAAAGACCGGATTTGCTGCTCGCCTGGAGGCGATGCAAAAGCAACAAGAGCAATTGCAGCAGCAAAGACAGAATAAAAAATAAGGAGTAATTCCCGAAATCTATTCTAAGAAAGCCGGACACCTATTTTGGTCGCCCGGCTTTCTTTCTCTAAAAAATAAAATAGGATGAAAACTAAATATTCTTATAAACAAATCTGGACAATCTCCTACCCTATCCTAATCAGTCTGATTATGGAACAGATGATTGGTATGACGGACACTGCTTTTCTGGGACGTGTCGGAGAAATCGAATTAGGTGCTTCCGCCATTGCAGGTGTATATTACCTTGCCATTTTCATGATGGCATTCGGTTTCAGCATCGGTGCCCAGATATTAATTGCGCGTCGCAATGGAGAAGGAAACTACAAGGAAATCGGACCCATTTTTTATCAGGGCATATATTTCCTGCTTGCCATGGCAGTGATTTTATTCACGTTCTCCATCGTATTCTCACCATATATCCTCAAGAATATCATTTCGTCTCCTCACATTTACGATGCAGCCGAGAGTTATATTCACTGGCGTGTGTACGGGTTCTTCTTCTCTTTTATCATGGTCATGTTCCGCGCCTTCTTTGTAGGTACGACACAAACCAAGACGCTGACTTTGAACTCTATTGTGATGGTACTTTCGAATGTGGTATTCAATTATATCCTGATTTTCGGTAAATTCGGTTTCCCGCAATTGGGAATTGCCGGTGCTGCTATCGGCTCTTCGCTGGCTGAAATGGTATCGGTGATTTTCTTTATCATCTATACCTGGAAACGGATTGACTGCAGGAAGTATGCATTGAATATACTGCCTAAGTTCCAAGGGAAAACACTGAAACGAATACTGAATGTTTCTGTGTGGACAATGATTCAGAACTTTGTTTCTTTGTCTACCTGGTTTATGTTCTTTCTATTTGTGGAACATTTGGGAGAGCGCTCTTTGGCAATTGCGAACATTATCCGAAACGTGTCAGGAATCCCGTTTATGATTGCAATGGCATTTGCATCCACCTGTGGTTCATTGGTCAGCAATCTGATCGGTGCAGGTGAACAGGATTGTGTACGGGGTACTATCAGGCAGCACATTCGCATTGGATATATATTTGTATTGCCAATTCTGATATTCTTCTGTCTATTTCCGGATCTGATCCTACGTATTTATACAGATATGCCGGATTTGAGAGCAGCATCCGTGCCTTCACTGTGGGTATTGTGTTCTGCCTATCTGGTACTGGTGCCTGCCAATGTTTATTTCCAATCGGTATCAGGTACAGGGAATACGCGGACTGCACTGGCTATGGAACTTTGTGTATTGGCTATCTACGTCACATACTCTGCATATTTCATCATGTACCTGCGGATGGACGTCGCATTTGCCTGGACAACGGAATGCGTATATGGTATTTTCACGCTGATGTTCTGCTACTGGTACATGAAGAAAGGAAACTGGCAGAAAAAGAAGATTTAAATCCTTTTTTCACTATCTTCGCAAGAAAATAAACATTTTATAAAATATATGAGACAAGCTAATTTATTTATGATGTCGGCAGCAATGTTATTAGCTGCCTGCGGAGGAACCAAAGACGCAGGCAAGACAGATCAGGTGCTTATCGAGAAATCGGACATAAAGATCGAAGGAAAGCGCATGACTCCCGAAGCACTTTGGGCTATGGGACGTATCGGCGGATTCGCCGTATCGCCCGACGGAAAGAAAATTGCGTATACGGTAGCGTATTACAGCGTACCGGAAAACAAGAGTAACCGCGAAGTTTTCGTAATGAACGCAGATGGAAGCGAAAATCAACAAATCACTCATACCCTGTATCAGGAAAATGAGGTGACTTGGATTAAGGGAGGCACCAAACTGGCATTCTTAAGTAATGACAACGGAAGCAGCCAGCTTTATGAAATGAATCCGGATGGTAGCGGGCGCAAGCAGCTGACCAACTACGACGGAGATATTGAAGGATATTCCATCTCACCGGATGGCAAAAAACTGCTGTTTATTTCACAAGTAAAGACGAAAGAAAGCACTGCTGATAAGTATCCGGACCTGCCGAAAGCTACCGGTATCATCGTTACCGACCTGATGTACAAACATTGGGATGAATGGGTGACAACCGCTCCGCATCCTTTTGTTGCCGACTTTGATGGTAACGGCATTTCCAATATTGTGGATATTCTGAACGACGAACCGTATGAAAGTCCGATGAAGCCTTGGGGTGGCATTGAGCAACTTGCCTGGAATATGACTTCGGACAAAGTGGCTTACACTTGCCGTAAAAAGACAGGACTGGAATATGCGATTTCTACCAACTCTGATATTTATATCTATGACTTGAATACTAAGAAAACAGAAAATATTACTGAAGAGAACAAAGGATATGATACCAACCCGCAATACTCACCGGACGGCAAGTATATTGCCTGGCAGAGCATGGAACGTGACGGATACGAAGCGGATTTGAACCGCCTGTTCATCATGAACCTGGAAACTGGCGAGAAGCGTTTTGTGAGTAAGGCATTCGAATCGAATGTGGATGCTTTTGTCTGGGGAGCAGATGCTAAAGTGATCTATTTCACAGGTGTATGGCATGGAGAATCACAAATTTATGCGCTTGACCTGACAAATGATTCGGTAAAGGCTATTACTTCAGGAATGTATGATTACGAAGGGGTAGCTCTTTTCGGAGATAAGCTGATTGCGAAACGTCATTCAATGAGTATGGGTGATGAGATTTACTCTGTGGCACTAGATGGTTCTACCACTCAACTGACACAGGAGAACAAACAAATCTATGACCAGTTGGAAATGGGTAAAGTGGAAGGTCGCTGGATGAAAACAACAGATGGTAAACAGATGTTGACATGGGTGATTTATCCTCCACAGTTTGATCCGAACAAGAAATATCCGACTTTACTGTTCTGCGAAGGAGGTCCGCAGAGTCCGGTAAGCCAGTTCTGGTCTTATCGCTGGAACTTCCAGATTATGGCAGCTAATGATTATATCATCGTTGCTCCGAACCGTCGCGGTTTGCCGGGATTCGGTGTGGAATGGAACGAACAGATTAGCGGCGATTACGGTGGCCAGTGTATGAAGGATTACTTCACTGCTATCGATGAAATGGCAAAAGAGCCGTATGTGGACAAAGATCGTCTGGGATGCGTAGGTGCCAGCTTCGGAGGATTCTCCGTATATTGGTTGGCCGGACATCACGACAAACGGTTCAAAGCGTTCATTGCTCATGATGGTATCTTCAACATGGAAATGCAATATCTGGAAACTGAAGAAAAATGGTTTGCCAACTGGGATATGGGAGGCGCATACTGGGAAAAACAGAATCCGGTGGCACAGCGTACGTTTGCCAACTCTCCTCACCTATTCGTAGAGAAATGGGATACTCCTATTCTCTGTATCCATGGAGAAAAAGACTACCGTATCCTGGCTAATCAGGCTATGGCTGCTTTTGATGCTGCCGTGATGCGTGGTGTTCCTGCAGAGCTGCTGATTTATCCGGATGAAAACCACTGGGTATTGAAGCCACAGAATGGGGTTCTATGGCAACGCACATTCTTTGAATGGTTGGACAAATGGGTGAAGAAAGCTCCGTCTAAATAAAAACGGTACATATTCCTATAAAGTAAAAAGAAGGCTCTGTTCTCAATCTACTTGAGTTCAGAGCCTTCTCCATTACATTCAACCAAAATCCGCTAAATTTTACCTTGAGTAAATATTTTCAATTTCTACAATATACATCTTATGGAAACCTCCATGAGCACCACCATACCACTTTTCTATTGATTCTTTATCCAGAAAACATTCCGGTTTGATAGTGTCAGCATAAAGTTTCTTACATTCCAGACTCAAACGTGCCTGCTCGAACAGGACATTTCCTTTTTCTGTAAATACAGGTTTCAATCCGGTTTCTTTTACTTTATCTATATTACGTCCCGACTTGGAACCACAAACCGCATGAATCTTCTTATTTTCTTCTCCTAAGAAAGAAAGTGTCAGGTGATCGTTCTCCTCTACAAACTCGTATGTATACCGTTCGGGACGGATAAAAACGAAAGCAACCGGTTTATTCCACAACCAGCCGATGCCACCCCAACTTGCTGTCATGGTGTTAAACTTCTCTTTTGTTCCCGCCGTTACGAGCATCCACTCTTTTCCGATTGCTTCGAAAAAGTTTTCTTTCAGATCTTTTACTTCTAATTTCTTCATCTCTTTATTCGTATCTAAATATTCTTATTTCTGTTTCCTCAATTTCACGATCTCTCCCAAATAAGGAATTTCCACAGAGATCTTCCGTTTCTTTGCTTCTGTTGCAAAGACTTTCGGGGGATCATGCAAAGGCTCGTCAGACAAATCGAATGTGCCATAATGCATGGGGATAGTAAGTCCTGCATGCATTTCTTCGGCAGCAGTCAAAGACTCATGAGGCGATATATGATTGGGACGCATAAACCAGCGAGGTTTGTATGCCCCGATGCCTAACAAAGCATAATCCGGTGCTCCGAACAGATCGGGAATCTCACGGAAGTGACTGGAATAACCTGTATCACCGCTATAATAAAGAGAAATTCCATTTCCTTGCAGCATGAAAGCTCCCCACAGTCGCTGGCCACCATCACGTACGGAACGTTTGCTCCAGTGTTGTGCCGGTAGAAAAGTAATCTTCAATCCCTCATCTTCCATTTGTTGATACCATCCGGCTTCAATCACTTTCATTTCGGGAAACCATCCCTGAATCAGCTCACCGGTTCCCAAGCCGCAAAAGAGTTTCATTTGCGGGTTATTCTTCAGTAAACGGGCTATACTCTGTTTATCCAAATGATCGAAATGGTCATGGCTGACAAGTAGATAATCAATCCCTGTAAATATGTCAGGATTAGCGGGAAACCCGCTCTGTCTCTTCACAAAAGGAATACTGCCGAACACAGGATCGAACATGATTCGTTTACCTGCTAACTGGAGAAAGAAAGAATTATGTCCGAGCCATATCAGGGAATCTCCCACCACCGCATCCAATGAACGGAGATAACAAACTTTCGGATCCCATTTCACCGTTTTCTTCTCTTTGCGTTGGGGATTGGGCGAAAGACGCCATTTCAGTACACTCCCCATCCCCGGACGGAAGCGATGCTGCCGATTAAAAAAACGCCCGCGCACCATCGGATTTCCTCTCCAATAAGGGTTGACTGTCGCTAAACGTTCGTTTCTCCTAAAACATATATGTTCACCCATTTTTATTTCCTGAATACGTATTTACAAACTTACTAAAAATTTCTCGATTTACGATGAATTAGAGTAAACAAAAAATGTACCCCGGACACACTATCGGGGTACATTTACTTATAAAGGAATAAATATTATCCTTTTTTAATAGAATGAGACTTCGTTAAGAGCAGTGCAAGCCATACAAAGGCAGTTGCCAGCCAAGAGCTGAAAGATTAATAATCATTATGACTGCACCCAATATCCATAGAATCAATAGCGCCCATTTCAAACCCGTTCCCATCGGTGACCAATGGAATAATTGCCGCAAGATAGTATACAAGAAAGCTCCTAACGGAATGCCGATGAGGGCAACTCCGGCAATCGTACCTAGCAGTGTCATCATTGGAGATACGGAAGCAACCGGCATCCAGTCGATGGCAGGCAGCATCTCGTAAAGCAGTGCTCCTCCGCTAACTGCCACGGCAATTGCTGCAAACACCAGTGCTACCAGTACAACGGCCAATACAAACAAGACAGGGCAGCAGAGAATGACAAGAGCTACCAGAAATATTTTAAAGAGAACAGCAGCAATGGAAACAAATACATCGCCTATCTTTTGAAGAAAGGTACGAGGTTTGCCGGAGTTCATATAGTTGTTAACTCCGTCCGCTACACGTTCGAAACCGTCTGTCACTGTTTTGCCAATATTCTCAATGGTCACTGCTTCTCCACGCATACTCAATTTTTCCGCGGCAGTACGGGCTTCCGGAATAACGATCCATCCGATAATATAAAGTATAATCATCGGGCAATAAGGTACAAATACAAGGATAATCATCAATATACGCACTAATGTGATGTCCCAACCGAAGTAAGCTGCCAATCCTGCCGCTACGCCTCCCAACAATTTATTATCCGGATCACGGAACCAGCGGCGTTGAGCAGCGGTTTGCGTACTGCCTTGATTAGCGGACGATGTTTGTTCCGTTCTTTTCTGTGAGTCCATATCCTCATCAGCAATTCCAAAGTCTTCCGGTTTGCCGACACGAGCGATAATTTCTTCTACATCCGAAACTGTGATGACCTGTTTTCCTTCAGTTACTTTCTCTGCAAACAGTTCGGCAATACGCATCTCAATATCGTTTACGATCTCTTCCGCACCCTCCTGTTTACGAAAGTAATGCTTCAAATTAGACAGATAATTATCTAACAGTCGGTAGGCATCGTCATCTATATGATAGACAATTCCTCCTAAATTTATGGTCAATGTCTTTTTCATTTTTATTTCTTCTTTTTCGGATTATCTATTGGCTATATGATTCACTGTATCGTTAAGTTCTTTCCAGGAAATTTCCAGCTCTCCCAAAAAGACTTCTCCTTGTTCAGTGAGTTTATAGTATTTGCGGGGAGGTCCCTGGGTAGATTCTACCCACTCATAACTTAACAGGTCATCATTTTTCAGACGGGTAAGCAATGGATACAAGGTGCCTTCCACTACAATCAGTTGGGCTTCTTTCAATTTCTGAATAATATCAGAAGCATAAGCGGGCTCCTTGTGCAACAAAAGCATGATACAATATTCAAGCATGCCTTTCCTCATCTGTGATTTTACATTGTCTACTTTCATTATTCACTTCTTTTAGATGCACAAATATATGCATTACTTTAGTACCTTGCATTGCAAAGTACTATAAATTAATAATAATTAAAACATTAGAGACTCTCCACCTTATTATAAAAAGAAATAATGGCTATATTTGTGCCCATTAAACCAAGAATAGATAATAGATATGTTTACAATTCGAAAAGCAACAGTAGCCGATTGCGAGCTTATTCATAAGATGGCAAAGGAGGTATTCCCCGCCACCTACAAGGAAATTTTATCTCCCGAACAACTGGATTATATGATGGACTGGATGTATGCTCCTTCCAATGTGCGCAAACAAATGGAGGAAGAAGGACATGTGTACTCCATTGCTTATAAAGAGAATGAACCATGCGGATACGTTTCCATTCAACAACAGGAAAAGGATGTATTCCATCTTCAGAAGATATATGTCCTCCCCCGTTTTCAGGGCACGCATTGCGGCAGTTTTTTATTCAAGGAAGCAATCAAGTGTATCAAAGAAATACACCCGGAACCTTGTTTGATGGAGCTCAACGTAAATCGTAATAATAAGGCTTTGCAGTTTTACGAGCACATGGGAATGAGAAAGTTGCGGGAAGGTGATTTCCCGATTGGTAACGGGTATTATATGAATGATTATATTATGGGACTGGATATTTGATATACAAACAAAATGCCCCGGAACATTTATGATACTTGTTCCGGGGCATTTTGTTTATTTAGTTAATGGCAAGATTTTATTTCGCTACACGTTCCAGCCATTTTAACATGAAAATCATTGTAAACATTGAAATCGTACAAGCTACAACAAACACAGTCCATGTCATCCAAATAGGAATTGATTCGTACAGGATAGCACCAATCACTAGCAACTGATTACCCAGTGCTGTTGCTCCCAGCCATCCTCCTTGCATAATACCTTGATATTTAGGAGGAGCAACCTTAGATACAAATGAAATTCCCAATGGAGAGATATACAGTTCAGCTACTGTTAAGATCAGATAGGTCAGCATCAATAAAAATGGAGTAACTTTCACTGGTGAAGTTCCAACAGCTACAATATCCTCATGCAACGGCAAATTAGCAAAATAAGATCCGACTGCCATTACAATAAATGCCAATGCAGCAATTCCCATACCGATGGCAATCTTTTTAGGAGTCGAAGGCTCTTTACCACGTCTACGCTGACTTGCAAAAATAGCCATAATCACCGGAGTCAGGAACACTACAAAAAATGGATTTAACGATTGGAAGAGCTCTGCTGAAATAGGCATACCAAACAGATTCAAGTCAGTATATTCTTTCGCAAAATAAGTCAAAGTCAGACCATTTTGATGGAATGAAAACCAAAAGAAAATAACAACACCAAATACAGCAAACAGAGCATACATACGTTGTTTTACTTCCTGTGCACTCATTTCTACAACTGTAGAAGATGCTGAAGAAGCAACGGTCTTTTTGCTGGGATCCGGGAAGTTTTTCTTATTCAACCAATAAATGGTTAAAGAAATAGCCATAGCAATAATAGCTACCCCGAATGCGTAATGGAATCCAGTAGTAAAGACATTCAAATAATCTGAAGCGAAAGCCGTATAGTCTTGTACAGGAGCAGTAGAAGCTTTGGTAACTAAGGTATGATAAGTTTCAGTAGCTTCAGGCGACAAAGTACCTGCTAATTGACCATGGCACAAAGCAGGAAGATCAGCATCATAATTATAACCGAAAGTAGATAACCACCAGTTACGCACGCCTACAGCTGCAAACGGAGCAAAAATAGCACCGATATTAATAAACATATAAAATAAAGAGAAACCGGAGTCACGCATGTTGGCATATTGAGGATTATCGTACATCTGTCCTACCAATGCCTGCAAATTTCCTTTAAATAATCCGTTTCCAAATGCAATAACAAACAAACTAGCACAAGTAATAACCAGATAGAGCATCTTGTTATCTACCGGAGTCTTAGATGGAATAGCCAATAATAAATAACCAACTGCCATTAACACAATTCCTGTGAAAATAGTTCCTTTGTAGTTCCTCGTCTTATCGGCAATAATACCTCCGACCAACGCCAAAATGTAAATAGAAAAATAAAAAGTTGAGTAAATAAATCCTGCTTCTTTTCCATTCATTCCAAACTTGGCTTGCAAGAAAAGCACAAGGATAGCCATCATAGTATAAAAGCCAAAACGCTCACCTAGATTGGCCAAAGCGGCTGCTATCAGTCCTTTAGGGTGTTTGTTAAACATAGAATATAAATTATTAAATTAATGATTTAATGGTCGATACCACATATATTTTGCAAATATATACTTTTTCTCGAGTTTTTGCACAATGATTTGTTAAACTACTCCTCAAATAAACGACAAATTTCCGCCCTGGATTCACGAATCAAATCTTCCGGAGCTATTTTTATCTGAAGTCCCCGTACACCGGCACTTACATAAATATACGGAAATTGCTGGCTGGTTTCATGAATATAAGTAGGAAAATGCTTTTTCATACCGATCGGCGAACAACCTCCCCGGATATATCCGGTAAGTGGCAGAAGTTCTTTTACGGGAATCAACTCGCACTTCTTGTTACCCGAAGCTTTAGCTGCCAGTTTCAAATCAACTTCATGTTCTCCCGGAATGACACAGACAAAATATCCGCTTTTATCGCCGTGCAGAACAAGCGTTTTAAAGACCTGCTCGATGTTCTCTCCTAAACTTGCTGCCACATGAACAGCACTCAAGTCGTTTTCATCTACTTCGTAGGGAATTAATTCATAGGCTATCTTAGCTTTATCTAACAGCCGTGCGGCATTTGTTTTATTGATTTTCATTTTCGTTGTATTTATAAGTTCTATATCTGATAAATAAAGAATATGATATGATAAGTGCCAACTCATCGAAGATTGTCCGATAAGTTGGCACTCTATGATTTAAATTAGAGACCCAGCTCTTCGCGAAGAAACTTAGGTGTATATCCTTTAGGGCTCTTCGCAACTTCTTCCGGTGTTCCGTAACTAAGGAGTTCTCCCCCGCCCTTACCACCTTCAGGGCCCATATCGATAATATAATCCGCCATTTTAATCACATCCAGATTGTGCTCGATGACGATAACAGTATTACCTTTATCTACAAGCTTATTCAATACTCCCATCAATACACGGATATCTTCAAAATGAAGTCCGGTAGTCGGTTCGTCAAGGATATAAAGAGTTTTGCCCGTATCTCTTTTTGATAGCTCCGTTGCCAGTTTCACACGCTGGCTTTCTCCACCGGAAAGAGTGGTAGAAGATTGTCCCAGTTTTATATACCCAAGTCCGACATCCTGCAAGACTTTAATCTTATTCAAGATTTGCGGCACATTTTCAAAGAATTCCACAGCACGGTTGATCGTCATGTCAAGTACATCGGCAATTGATTTTCCCTTGAAACGCACTTCTAGTGTTTCCCGGTTATAACGTTTACCATGACAAACCTCACAAGGCACATATACGTCAGGAAGGAAATTCATTTCAATCGTCTTATAACCATTTCCCGTACATGCTTCACAACGCCCACCTGCAACATTAAAGGAGAAACGTCCCGGTTTATAACCGCGAATCTTAGCTTCCGGCAGACCCACAAACAGGTTACGGATATCAGAAAACACACCGGTATAAGTCGCAGGATTGGAGCGTGGCGTACGTCCCAAAGGTGATTGATCCACATCTACTACCTTATCTATATTTTCCAACCCTTCAATCGAATCGTATTCCAAAGGATCTTGTAAAGAACGATAGAATTTCTGTGAAAGAATCGGTTGCAAAGTTTCGTTAATCAAGGTAGATTTTCCACTTCCTGATACACCAGTTACGCAAATCAGTTTACCTAACGGAAATTCAACATCTACATTCTTCAGGTTATTCCCCTTCGCTCCTTTCAGCCAGATAGATTTCCCATTTCCTTTTCTACGCTTGGCAGGGATTTCTATCTTCATCTTGCCATTCAGATATTGCGAAGTCATTGTATCTGTATTCAGCATCTCCTGCGGGGTTCCGGCGAAAACGACTTCGCCTCCGAGACGTCCGGCTTTCGGACCCATATCGATGACATAATCGGCAGCCAGCATCATATCCTTATCATGTTCCACTACAATCACGGAGTTCCCCATGTCGCGGAGTTCTTTCAACGAGTTGATAAGACGCAGATTATCACGCTGATGCAGACCGATACTCGGCTCGTCGAGAATATAAAGTACATTCACTAATTGCGAACCAATCTGTGTAGCCAAGCGGATACGCTGACTCTCACCACCGGAAAGACTAACAGAGCTACGATTCAATGCCAGATAATCCAGACCCACGTCCAGCAAGAACTTCAAACGTGTGCGAATCTCTTTCAGAATCTCCACCGATATTTTCTTCTGCTTATCGGACAGGAACTCATCCACCTTCATCAACCAGTCGTACAACTCGTTGATATCCATATTCGCCAACTCATTGATATTCTTATCATGGATACGGAAATGCAAAGCTTCCTTATTCAAACGAGCCCCTTTACATTCGGGACAAACCGTTGTTTTGGCAAATTGTTCCGCCCATTTCTGTGCTGTTGCAGAAGCATCCTTTTCCTGTAACATCTGAATATACTTCACCACTCCTTCGTAAGTAACAAAGTAATCGGAGGAAGTACCGATCAGCGAACTCTTGATTTTAATCCGTTCGTCAGAACCGTACAAGACTTCATCAATCGCATCGTCCGGCAACTCCTTTATCGGAGTTTTCAGTGTTGCGTCGTACTTCTCGAGCAAAGCACCGATTTGCCAGAAAATCATCGCATTCTTATATTTTCCCAAAGGTGCTATCGCTCCTTCATAAATGGAAAGTTCACGATCGGGAATCACTTTATCCACATCAATCTGATTGACTACTCCCAATCCCTTACACTTCGGACATGCTCCTTGCGGTGAATTGAATGAGAAGTTATGCGGAGCCGGTTCACGATAAGACAATCCGGTGACGGGACACATGAGCCGCTTACTATAATGACGGATACTTTCAGATTGGGCATCCAGAATCATCATCAACCCATCTCCCTGGCGCATAGCGGTTGCCACACTCTGTTTCAAGCGCCGGTCATCTTTCTCCGCTACCACTAATTTATCAATAACCACTTCTACATCGTGATTTTTATAGCGGTCGAGTTTCATACCATGCGTGATTTCACGCACTTCTCCGTCCACCCGCACATACAGGTATCCTTTTTTACGTATTTGTTCGAAAAGTTCCCTGTAATGTCCCTTACGTGAACGAACTAGCGGAGCCAGCAGATATATTTTCTTTCCTTTATAATCTTTCAGAATCAAGTCCAGAATCTGCTCTTCGGTATATTTCACCATCTCCTCACCCGACAGATACGAATAAGCCACTCCCGCACGGGCATACAGCAAACGGAGATAATCATATATCTCCGTAGTCGTTCCTACGGTAGAACGGGGATTTTTATTCGTTGTTTTCTGTTCAATGGAGATAACCGGACTCAAACCTGTTATCTTATCGACATCCGGACGTTCCAGATTGCCCAAGAAGTTACGGGCATACGCTGAAAAAGTTTCGATATAACGACGCTGTCCTTCGGCAAAAATCGTATCGAAGGCTAAAGAAGATTTTCCACTACCGCTCAATCCGGTGATAACAGTCAAACTGTTACGGGGAATTTCGGCATCAATATCCTTTAAATTGTGCACGCGCGCACCGTACACATTAATATATTCTGTTTCCTGCATATTCATATCCTTCCATAAATGTTGCAAAATTAATGTTTCCGCCCGAAATATGCTCCTAAAAAAGCACAATATTATTTTCTTAACTCAAATCTTATGAAGATATAGGGCATTATTTGTACCTTTGTTCCTTGATTTCAAGAACCAATAGTTATAATTTGATGAAACCGATAAACCGTATATTCTTATTTTTGCTTTTTATAAGCGTTTCATATGCTATCAGTTATGCACAAGAAAACCAATCATATTTCTTGCATACCATCGAAAAAGGACAAAGTTTATACTCCATCTCCAAGATGTATAATGTCACTACATCAGACATCATACGTCTGAATCCGGGCTGTGACGAAAAGATCTATGCCGGACAGACAATCAAAATTCCTACGGGAAAAGAGAGTCAGAAGGGAGAAACATTCCATACGATTCAGGCCGGAGAAACACTATACAAACTGACAACCATGTATAATGTATCCGCCAAAGATATTTGTGAAGCAAACCCCGGTTTGAGTGCCGAAAATTTCCGTATCGGACAGGTTATCCTGATTCCACAGAAAAAAGAAGAGCAAACTGCTACTGCAACTCAAACGCCTACCGAACAGACCACCATTCAAGGCCCTGTTGTTCCGAAATGCAAGGATATGCATAAGGTAAAACGCAAAGAGACTATTTTTAGCGTGAGCCGTGAATATGGAATCAGCGAGCAGGAGTTAATTGCAGCTAACCCGGAACTGAAAAAAGGCATGAAAAAGGGACAATTCCTTTGCATCCCTTACCCGGTAGCAACGACCGTGCAACCTACACAGAAGGAAGATCCTTACGCTATTCCTCCCAGCAATAGCGAGCTTTTCCGCAAAAGTAAAGAGACTCCCCAAAAGCTGTCTACCATTAAAGCTGCTTTATTGCTGCCTTTCCAGGAAGACAAACGCATGGTGGAATATTACGAAGGTTTCCTGATGGCAGTAGACAGTCTGAAACGTACAGGTATTTCTCTTGATCTATATGTATATGATTGCGGAAAAGAGGTTTCTACATTAAATACGATTCTTGCCAAGAACGAGATGAAAAGTATGAATATCATCTTCGGTCCGATGCATCAGAATCAAATAAAGCCATTGTCCGACTTCGCAGAGAAGAACGACATACGCCTGGTGATTCCTTTCTCTCAAAAAGGAGAAGAGGTATTCAATAATCCGGCAGTTTATCAGATCAACACGCCTCAATCTTACTTATATTCAGAAGTTTACGAGCACTTCACCCGTCAATTCCCCAATGCAAACGTTATCTTCATAGAACCGGCGAGCGTTGATAAGGAGAAAGCGGAATTTATCAGCGGCTTGAAACAAGAGTTGAAAAGTAAAGGAATTCCAATGAGAACCGTCAGTGAAAGCGCAACGAAAGAAACATTGAAAGCAGCGCTCCGCAGTGATAAAGAAAACATCTTTATTCCGACATCAGGCAACAACGTCTTACTAATTAAGATACTTCCTCAACTGACGCTGTTAGTCAGAGAGAATCCTGCAGAGAATATTCATCTGTTCGGCTATCCGGAATGGCAGACCTATACCAGAGATCATCTGGAAAACTTCTTTGAATTGGATGTATATTTCTATTCTTCATTCTATACGAATACGTTGTTCCCGGCAGCTGTGCAGTTTACCAATGCTTACCATAAATGGTATAGCAAAGATTTGGCAAGCAAATACCCTAATTACGCAATGCTGGGTTTTGACACCGGCTTCTTCTTCCTGAAAGGATTATCGCTTTATGGCTCGGAACTGGAAAACAATCTGCCTAAAATGAACCTGACTCCTATCCAGACCGGATTCAAATTCGAGCGTGTAAACAACTGGGGAGGATTTATTAATAAAAAGGTGTTCTTCATACGTTTCACTAAGAATTTTGAATTAGTAAAACTTGACTTCGAATAATACGAAAATGATAAAGATAAAACCATTTTTGATCGCAACACTCCTACTTACAGGATTTGCCCTTCCTGCTGTCGCTCAAATCGGAGAAGCACGAAACAATTTATCGGTAGGTATCAATGGAGGTGTCAATTTAAACAGTGCTTCTTTTACTCCCACCATCAAGCAAAATAGCCTGATGGGAATTACCGGAGGTTTGACAGCACGTTATATATCCGAGAAGTATTTTGCCATGATTTGTGGCGCACAGGTCGAGTTGAATGTCTCGCAACGAGGCTGGGACCAATTATTTGAAACAATATCACTGGACGCCAACGGATATGAAGTCACTTCGAAGGACCCTACTAAAACTTACACCCGCAAAATGACTTATATAGATATTCCTTTCCTCGCTCACCTCGCTTTCGGACGAGACAGAGGATTGCAATTCTTTGTCCATGCAGGTCCTCAAATCAGCTTTCTAATCAGTGAATCGGAAACAATAAAAGGTATTGATATGAATAGCTTATCTGATACACAGAAAGCCCTGTACGGAGTTAAGATTCAAAATAAATTTGACTATGGTATTGCCGGTGGTGGTGGTGTAGAACTTAGAACAAAGAAAGCTGGTAGCTTCATCGTTGAAGGCCGTTATTACTTTGCCCTGTCTGATTTCTACAGCACTACTAAGAAAGATTATTTCGCCCGTGCAGCGCATGGAACCATTACCATAAAGCTCACATATTTATTTGATTTGAAGAAATAACCCCTCTTTCAAGGAGGAAGAGATTAAAACCTCTTATTTAAAGATCTCATTCACAACGAACTAAAAAAAATCCCCACTAACTCTAAACGAATTAGCGGGGATTTCTATTTCTGGGGGCTTTAGCCCTTTTTATCGCAATCTATCCGCAGCTTTTACCATCACCTCATCCCGTCCGATAGCACGGATAACCAGTATGTTCAGGATGATAGAAACAAGCGGCAAACACAATGCCCAGCCTATACGGAACATATTTTCATCATTCTTCAATGCAAAATAAAAAGCAAGGGCAGCAATGTAATAACCTACCAATAATAAGCTATTGAAAATTGTCATACGAATCTGCAGCATACGGTTCTTATACAAAAAGATAGTAGCCACAGCCACGATGGTGCTAACCATCAGAATTCCGAATAAGCCCCATGTAGACTGAATAGCACCGTTTACTTCCAATCCTAATGCCTTAAAAGGATGTTCTCCCATCGCATCAATGAAGTAGCCCATCGGCAAACACATGGCTGTAATCAGCAATCCTGCAACAATCAATAAATAAACAGTTTGAATTCGTTGAATCATAAGTATTCTAAATAGTAGTTGAGTTAAACAATAATAGCCAAGCAATAAGGAGCAGGGATCATCATCCCACTTACTACTTGACTATCAAATTCTTCGTCAGAAAATAAATTACTGAAGTTTTTCTTTCTCCTTAGCCGGATTTCTATAATATATTTTCCCTTCAATGTATTCTTGCGTAGCAATCAAGTCCGGTTTCGGCAATTTCTCATAATAACGAGAAATTTCGATTTGCTCTCTATTTTCAAACACTTCTTCCAAATTGTCATTGTAAGAAGCAAACTCTGCCAGTTTCTTAGAAAGATCGTTTTTGATTTCTACACTGATCTGATTAGCACGCTTACCAATAATGGCAACTGTTTCATAAACATTACCTGTATCAGCACAGAGTTCCATCATGTCACGGGTTACTGTTGTAGCAGGAGCATTCGTTTTTTTGTAGTCCATAAATCTATTTAAATTTAGTCTTTAATTACTTTCTGTGATTCATTGAATATCTTCTCGGCTTCTTTCAAATATTTACTTTCAGGAAATTCATTCTTAAAAGCGTAATATTCATCAATCGTTTCGCGGTAACGATCCATCTTCTTGTCTTCAACGCTATAGATAGCCATTTCGTGTCTTGCACGCAGAACCAAAATGGAAAGTTCTTCACGATAATCAGTATAAGGATAATCCTTCAATGCATTTTGAGCTGTGATTACACAAGACTCATAGTTATTGCCCAAATAATTACCCAGATTATAATATAGCCTTGCTGAATAAAGCTCTTTCAATACCAGTTTATCCTGTAAAGCAAAAATCATATCCTGTGCTTCCTGCTTCTTTGTGCTGTTCGGGAAATACTCCATGAACATCTGCAATTGCTGGATAGCCTGATAAGTGCTTGACTGATCCAAACGTGGTTCCGGAGTATCCAGGAATAAAGCCTTACCTGCATGGAAACGTGCCAGTTCAGTAAAAGTACCACGAGGATATGTATTGAAATAGGTGATAAATGTCTGGGCAGCTGTCTGATAATCTTTCTGGTTATAGTAGCTCATTCCCAACATATACAAAGATTCTTCCGCTTTATCGGTTCCTTTCAGAATGGTTATCAACTCATTCAGCAACGTAGCTGAACGATTATACTGTCCCTTCGCAAAATAGTTTTTGGCGGCTTCGTACTTGTATTCGTAATCGGTGCTTTTCAGCAATTTATTGTACTCTCCACATGATGTAAGAGTAGCCGCCGCAAGCAAAGTTATAATGATATTTTTCTTCATCCTATTTAAAAATAATGCGCAAAGTTACTTATTCGCTGGGAATTTAGCAATTAATCTGTGTTTTTTAATACATAAAAGGCGTTAAACATCGACAAAAGGAGAGAAAATGACGTCGAAATACAAATGACAAACTATAAACTGCAGATTATAAACGAATCACAATAGTGACGGTATGTGTTCGGGATAGTGACGGTATCGTTGGCATATACCGTCACTATCTTCACCGGATAGCGTCACTATATTTATAGTAAAAACGGTAAGCAATTGCGCTGTCCTTGAATTGGATAACACAACTGTTTACCGTTCATTATTTATTGCTCACTGTATATTTACAGCTTATACAAGTCACTTGCAGCCAGTAGATCGACTTTCTTTTCTTTCAATACCTCGATACACTTATCCAGGTTGCTGGGGCGAATCACTACGTTTGCAATATGGTTATTGGCAAACGAATACATATATTCAATAAATACGCCCTCTTCTGATAAATATCCCAGCACTTTTGCCAAAGCACCTGGTATGTTGGGACAGCTTATACCTACTACATCAGTCACATTCACTGCAAAATGATTATCTTTTAAAGCTTTGTATGCTCTATCCGGATCGGATACAATTCCACGCAAAATACCAAAATCAGCATTTTCGGCAATGCACAAGGCAGAAAGATTGATATTTTCTTTCGCCAGCACTTCAGTCACTTCCGTCAAACGGCCTGACTTATTTTCCAAAAAAATAGAAAGTTGTTTTGCTACCATTATCGTAAAGTTTTAAGTATTAAATCTTTCTGTTATCAATTACACGTTTCGCTTTACCTACGCTGCGTTCAATGCTGCGAGGCTCTACCAGTTTCACGTTGACTCCCAGTCCGAGTACGCTTTGCAAACGTCCTCCCAGTTTCTTCTTCAAAGCCAGCATTTTGTTGATCTCATCCGAATAGAATTCCGGACGTACTTCAACCTGGAGTTCCATTGTATCGGTATTATTTTCACGACCTACTATCAACAAATAATGCGGTTCAAACTCTTCCATTTCAAGAATGACTGATTCAATCTGCGTCGGGAATACATTCACACCGCGGATAATCAACATATCATCACTACGTCCCAAAATACGATCCATACGTACCAATGTACGGCCACAGGAGCATTTATCATGATGCAAAGCCGTCAAATCACGCGTACGGTAACGCAGCAACGGCATACCCTCTTTGGTTAAATGAGTAAATACCAGTTCTCCCGTTTGACCGGGCTCAACCGGTTGCAACGTATTCGGATCGATGATTTCCGGGAAGTAATGGTCTTCATTCAAGTGAGTCCCGTGCTGACATTCGCACTCGTACCCGACACCCGGTCCGGCAATCTCACTCAAGCCATAAATATCGTATGCTTTGATTCCCAACTTTTCTTCTATCTCATGACGCATATTTTCCGTCCAGGGTTCTGCACCGAAAGCACCGACTTTCAGTTGGAATTCTTCACGCGGCAAACCGGAATCTTTGATTGCATCTGCCAAATAAAGCGCATAGGAAGGAGTACAACAAAGCACTGTCGATCCGAAATCATGCATCAAGGTTATCTGTTTTTCCGTGTTACCACTGGACATCGGAATAACAGAAGCACCGATATTTTCGGCTCCTGCATGTGCTCCCAATCCGCCCGTGAACAGTCCGTATCCATAAGATACCTGAAAAACATCAGAACGCCCCGCTCCATAAGCGGTAAAAGCACGTGATATACATTCCGCCCATGTAGACAAGTCCTTACGGGTATATCCGACAACCGTCGGTTTTCCGGTTGTTCCGGAAGAAGCATGAATACGTACAATTTGGCTCATCGGCACGGCACAAAGTCCGAACGGATAATTATCTCTTAAATCATGTTTCGTGGTAAACGGCAGTTTTACAATATCATCAATACTATTGATGTCATCGGGAGTAATCCCCATTTCCTGCATCTTCTTTCGATAGAAAGGCGTGTTGTGATAAACGTAATCTACAATTTTCTTGAGTCGTATGCTTTGAATCTTGCGAAGACTTTCGCGGTCCATACACTCAATGCTCTCATTCCAAATCATGTGTTTCTGGTATTACTAGTTGTATGAATCTGTTTTTTGATATTAATATGTTGCAAAGTAAAGGATTTATTTGGAAAAATGATTTGTTATCTCGATTATTTTACCGAATATTGCTCCACTTTTTAGGATTTAACTATGAATTATGAACTAACATCAGCTTATAAACCTACCGGAGATCAGCCGGAAGCTATAGCACAACTTACTGAAGGGGTCCTTCAGGGAGTTCCCGCACAGACTTTATTGGGAGTGACCGGGTCGGGAAAAACATTTACCATTGCCAATGTGATCGCCAATATCAATAAGCCCACCTTGATTTTGAGCCATAACAAAACACTGGCTGCCCAGCTCTACAGTGAGTTTAAAGGTTTTTTCCCAAACAATGCGGTAGAATATTACGTTTCTTACTATGATTATTACCAGCCGGAAGCTTATCTGCCGAACAGTGATACATATATAGAGAAAGATCTCGCCATCAATGACGAAATCGACAAGCTCCGGCTCTCTGCCACTTCCGCCCTACTCTCCGGAAGAAAAGACGTGGTAGTGGTTTCTTCCGTATCTTGTATCTACGGTATGGGAAATCCTTCGGACTTCTACAAAAATGTCATCGAAATAGAACGGGGACGGATGATGGACCGCAATGTGTTTCTACGTCGTTTGGTAGACAGTTTGTATGTCCGCAATGATATCGACTTGAACCGTGGCAATTTCCGAGTCAAGGGCGACACGGTGGATATTTATCTGGCTTATACCGACAACCTGCTCCGTGTCACCTTTTGGGGGGATGAGATTGACGGCATCGAAGAGGTAGATCCTATCACAGGAGTCACTATCGCGCCATTTGACGCTTATAAGATTTATCCGGCCAACCTGTTCATGACTACCAAAGAGGCTACTCTCCGTGCTATTCATGAAATAGAGGATGATTTGACCAAGCAAGTAGCTTTCTTCGAATCTATCGGCAAGGAATACGAGGCCAAACGATTGTATGAGCGAGTAACTTACGATATGGAAATGATTCGGGAATTGGGACATTGTTCCGGAATTGAGAATTATTCCCGTTATTTCGACGGCCGTGCTGCCGGTACCCGCCCCTATTGTTTGCTCGATTTCTTTCCGGATGATTTCCTGATCGTTATCGACGAAAGCCACGTAAGCGTACCCCAAATCCGTGCAATGTACGGAGGAGACCGTGCGCGAAAAATCAATCTTGTGGAATATGGTTTCCGATTGCCTGCCGCTATGGACAACCGCCCGTTGAAATTTGAAGAGTTTCAGGAGATGGCAAAACAAGTAATCTACGTCAGTGCTACACCGGCGGATTATGAATTGATTCAGTCGGAAGGAATCGTCGTGGAACAGGTGATTCGTCCTACCGGTCTGCTTGATCCTATCATCGAAGTACGTCCGAGTCTCAATCAGATTGACGATTTAATGGAAGAAATCCAGCTCCGTATTGAAAAGGAAGAACGCGTACTCGTCACTACACTAACCAAACGAATGGCAGAAGAACTGGCAGAATATCTTCTTAATAATAATGTGAGATGTACCTATATCCATAGTGATGTCGACACACTGGAACGTGTGAAGATTATGGATGATCTCCGGCAAGGAGTTTATGACGTACTTATCGGGGTCAACCTGCTTCGTGAGGGTCTCGACCTTCCGGAAGTGTCTCTCGTCGCTATTCTCGATGCAGACAAAGAAGGATTCCTCCGCTCCCACCGTTCATTGACACAAACTGCGGGACGTGCCGCGCGTAATGTGAACGGTAAGGTAATCATGTATGCTGATAAGATGACGGATAGCATGAAACTGACGATTGATGAAACGAACCGTCGTCGCGAAAAGCAGTTGGCATATAATGAGGCAAACGGAATTACCCCGCAACAGATTAAAAAGGCCAGAAACTTGTCTGTATTCGGTAATGCAAAAGAGGCAGATGAGCTGTTGAAAGAAAGACATGCTTATGTAGAACCTTCTACTCCGAATATCGCAGCAGATCCGATAGTGCAGTATATGAGTAAAGCGCAGATGGAAAAGAGTATCGAGCGTACCCGCAAACTGATGCAGGAAGCAGCCAAGAAACTTGAATTTATCGAAGCCGCACAATATCGTGACGAATTATTGAAACTGGAGGACTTGATGAAAGAGAAATGGGGATAAAATTTCCCCATTGTTCACCTATTATAGCCTGATTGTTAAGGGCTGAAACTCTTAACAAACCTGTAACTTCGCATTTAGTCTATTAATTAGTGTTATAAAAACACCAATTAAGGGCTGATAATTTGCAAAGTTACCGGAATCCCGTATCTTTGCACTGTGTTTTTCATAGTATTAGATTTAAGGTTAACAAAGGTTGGAGCAAGGCGTTGCTCCTTTTTTATGTCTATACGTCACCTTCAATGAAAAATATAAAATTGAAAAGACATAATGTACCACTCTCTAAAGCATAAATTAAGGAGGATTGCAGATATAGACTGATCGTTCATTACGACTGAATCTATTCATGCAATCCTCCCATTTCTTATAGTTGGATTATTCCTACTTCAAGCGATGATAAATCAAAGAGCCTTCTCTATGGCATTTTTAATCAACGGTTCCATAATATCATACCCTTCGCTCGTTGGGTGAACTCCATCTTTAGTATATTGAGGATTCAAGGCCTGATTTTCGTCAACCACCATTGCCTTGTAATAATTAACAAACGGAATTTTATTTGCTCTTGCATAAGCCTCTATCCGGTCATTTAAAGATTTAATTTTCTGCGGAACATCTTTTATTTCCATTCTCCACTTAAATGCAGCAGCAGGCAATACGGAAGTCAAAATTACTTTTATTTTATTTGCTTTTGCCAGTTCCGCCATAGAAACAATGTTTCCGAATGTATAATCTTCATTATACGCTTGTGTATTTTCAGCGACATCATTTGTTCCGGCATTAATCACCACTAAAGCAGGAGAAAGATTAATCACATCTTCCCGGAACCGTAACAAGAATTGATAGGAAGTCTGCCCACTGATTCCACGGCCAATGTAACCATTTGATTTGAAAAAATCCGGATGAGTCCTTACCCATCCTTCCGTAATGGAATTTCCCATAAAAATAACCCGTTTGTCTTTCTTTGTCGCTTGTGGAAGTGCAGCATTTTCTTTTGAATAACGACGTAGATTAGCAAAATCATTTTTCTGTGCATAGCTTTCTCCTATCGAGAAACTCAAGCAAACAACAGCCAATAATATCCATTGGCCCCATCTTCTTTTATCCATGTTTATATTAAGTATTAGTAATATAATATTTTATGCAAAGATAAAAAAAACTCCATATATAGGCATCCAAAACAACAAATAACCGTTAAGTCGAAGGAGTTTTTTCTTAATCTATGTTATATAACATGCGTTTTTTCTTGGATTATTTGCTAATTCCATAGCAGTCCGTATCTTTGCACTGTGTTTTTCATAGTATTAGATTTAAGGTTAACAAAGGTTGGAGCAAGGCGTTGCTCCTTTTTTTATGTCTATATGCTTGATTTCCTAAAAAAGAATGGTATTTTTGTAAAGTCACAATTATTATCCGAAACATGAAACGCAAACTACTTTATACCACTCTAATAATAGCTATCCTGTGTGTAATCAGCATAATTGTATGTAACAGGACAATCAAGAAACACACAGTCTCCAAACTATATACGGAAGTAAATACTATCCCCTCCAACAATGTAGGATTACTTCTCGGAACTTCTCCCAAGTTGAAAAATGGAAATAACAATTTATATTTCGATTATCGGATTCTTGCAACAGTAGAGTTATATAAAGCCGGGAAAATTAAATATATCCTCATCAGCGGCGATAACCGTAAAGAGGATTACAATGAACCGGAAGAAATGAAGAAAGCACTCATGCAAAAAGGTATTCCTGAAAAATCCATTTATTTAGATTATGCCGGATTCCGGACTCTCGACTCTGTTGTACGTGCCAAAGAAGTGTTTGGACAAAATCGTCTGACCATCATCTCCCAACGCTTCCATAACGAACGAGCAATCTATCTTGCAGAGAAAAATGGAATAGACGCCATCGGGTACAACGCCCAAAATGTAAATGCTTATGCCGGACTGAAAACTAACATCCGGGAATTACTCGCAAGAGTCAAAATGTTCATAGATTTAGGTATAGATAAACAACCTCATTTCTTGGGAGAGAAAATAATAATTGAATAAGCGAGATATCTCCGATGCATGGAAGTGAGTTTAACATATCCTGAATAAAAAGTGATATACGTTTCTTTATTCCCAAATATAACTCTACCTTTACTGAAAAATCAGAATATGGCAAAGATTACAGTTCAGAAAACAGATGCCAATGCTGTTATTGCCAACTGGCTACGTAATAGAATGACCATTGAATACTTAGGATTATGGGAGATATTGTACAACCCCCATTTTAAACCCCTCGAATTCGAGGGGTTTAAAAAAGAAGCAGGACTAAATGCGTTTACTCTTTCCCCTCAAGATAGACTCATCAAATTAAATCAAATAGCAATTCAACAAATGAACATATTAGAAGATATTAAAAATAAAAAGTTATTGAAATAATTTATGGAACAACAAATTCAACTCAACGATCACAACAAGCAGGAATACCCTCCTATGCATACAGCAGAGCATTTACTCAATGCCACCATGGTGAAAACCTTTGGCTGCCCACGTTCTCGCAATGCCCACATCGAAAGAAAAAAAAGCAAATGTGACTATATACTTTCGTCATGTCCGACAGCGGAACAAATCCAGTCTATTGAAGATAGAGTGAACGAGGTAATCAGTCAGAACCTACCTGTGACTGTTGAGTTTATGACTCATGAACAGGCCAAAGATATTGTAGATTTAAGTAAGCTACCTGCCGATGCAAGCGAAACTCTTCGCATTGTCCGCATTGGAGATTATGATGCCTGCGCCTGCATCGGATTGCATGTATCCCATACTTCTGAAGTGGGTACCTTCAAAATCATTAGTTATGATTATGACGAAGAAAGGCAAACACTAAGAATAAGGTTCAAACTGATCGAGAAGAAGTAAACAGGTTATCAAATTAATATCTATCTTATATAAAATAAATAAAAACAGGATACATTTTGTCATTTATATTGCAAAAATGACATTATAAAAATGACAAATAGACAATTTTAGTCTCTAAAATCTCTTGGCATAAGGTTTGCATTTATAGAAGCGAACAACGGTTCGAGAGCGGACGATGGAAGGCGGGATAACCGATACCATCGGAAGTGAAAATGCCGAAGTTCTAAATTTATTAATTGAATGTTTAACTTAAAGATAGGAGACTAAAATTATGATGCCTGTTAGAAGAACTCAAAGTTGGTTACCAAGTATCTTTAATGATTTCTTTGATAACGATTGGATGGTAAAAGCAAATGCTACTGCACCTGCAATTAATGTTTTGGAAACAGAAAAAGAGTACAAAGTGGAATTGGCTGCTCCTGGTATGACGAAGGATGATTTCAATGTTCGCATTGATGAAGACAACAACCTCGTTATCAGCATGGAGAAGAAGACTGAAAACAAGGAGGAAAAGAAAGACGGTCGCTATCTGCGTCGCGAATTCTCATACTCTAAGTTCCAGCAAACAATGATTCTACCGGACAATGTGGACAAAGAAAAAATTGCTGCATCCGTAGAACATGGTGTTTTAAACATCGAACTTCCGAAACTCTCTGAAGAAGAAGTGAAGAAGCCCAATCGGCAAATCGAAATAAAGTAATACGGTAACCACTTGCTGTTCACCGGAAACGGTGATAAGAAGTAATAAAACAGCTCTTTCCCTGAAAAGGAAACGAGCTGTTTTTATATTATTATCCTTAGTTATTCTTCCGATAACTAATCACTGCCCAACTATTAAACACTACTGCAAAAAACAACAATACTCCAAACTGCGGCAGTAAATCAAAGAAACCACTCCCCTTCAAATACACCATTCGCATCACTTCCATAAAATACCTCAAAGGATTGAGCCTGGTAATTATTTGAGCCCATTCCGGCATACTGCTAATAGGAGTAAACAAACCACTTATCAAAATTACAACCAACAAACAGAACCACATAACAAACATAGATTGTTGCATCGTTGCCGAGTAGTTGGAAATAACAAGTCCGAAACCGGACATTACCAAAACGAAAAGAACTGCGAAAAAGTAAATCAATAGAAAATGACCGACTGGCACTATGCCATAAATTAACCAAGCTAATATGAAACATACAGTCAGCACGACAAAACCAATCAACCAGTAAGGCAAGAGCTTTGCCAAAATAAAGACAAATTTCGAAACCGGAGTCACATTAATCTGCTCGATTGTTCCTACTTCCTTCTCACTAACTATATTCAATGCAGGCAAGAAGCCACAAATCAAAGTCAATAACATGACCATCAATGCCGGAATCATATAGAGTTTATAATTCAGATTCGGATTAAACACCCCTTGCGTATCAATGCCTATCGAAGGGAAAGCACCGGAGACTGTAGCAGTTGCAGGATATTCAGAACGCAGTTCGGCTGCATAATCATTAACAATAGAAGATAGATACGAACTCCCCAGCCCTCCTTTTGTTCCATTCACGGCATTGGCTGCTATCAGTATGTGGGCATCTTCTCCATTCATCCAATCCCGTTCCAGATGCCTCGGAATTTCCATCACAATATCCGCCGTTCCAATTTCAATATTCCGTAGGCCTTCTTCATACGAAGCCGGCACTTCCACCAGACGGAAATAGGTAGAGGCGGCAATCTTATTGACTAAACGTTGTGAAACAGCCGAATGGTCATTATCCACAATATTCAGCTGTATATTCTTGATTTCCAGATTTACCGCCCAAGGCATCAGCAGCATAATCATGCATGGAAATACAAGAATCAATTTCGGAAGAAACGAATTGCGAAGCAATTGTTTAAACTCTTTTTCTATCAGGAACTTTATCATAAATAATTCTTCCATTTATCAATCTGCCCATTAGCACACTTGTATAATATTCATACAATCAATTGGCATATCGACATATTATTCCAATCTATACTTAAATTTCTTGATACTGATCGTAATAAGTACCGCCGCCATCAATAACAAGATACCAATCTCTTTATACACCAATGCAACTGGTACTCCTTCAATCATCAGTTTACGCACAGCCGGTATATACCAACGTGCCGGAAGTATATCCGAGATCCATTGAAGTATCACCGGCATACTCTCTATAGGGAAAATCATACCCGATAGAAGCATCGTGGGCATCATCAGCATCAATCCGGAAACCAGCATGGCGGCAACCTGTGTACGTGTGACTGATGAAATCAATAAGCCCAATGCCAAGGATACGAAGATAAACAGCAAAGATACCGTGATTAACCAGAACAAACTTCCTACCACCGGAACATCCAATACAAAGACCGAAAGCAAAAGGATCGTTATCAGATTGACGAACGACAGCACAAAATAAGGTACAGCCTTTGCCAAAATAATAAATAGCGGCTTCACAGGTGAAACTAATAATACTTCCATCGTGCCTGTTTCTTTCTCACGAACAATGGAAATCGAGGTCATCATGGCGCAAATCAGCATCAGAATCAAGCCCATCACTCCCGGAACAAAGTTATAAGCACTCTTCATCTGCGGGTTGTAGAGCAATTTGATATCAGGAGTCAGGCGGGCAGCCGACATATTCGGAGGAATCATCTCCTGGCCTACCATAGAAACGATTCCTGTCGCATAATTAACTTGCGAAGTCGACATATTGGGATCTGTTGCATCTACTATCAGCTGTACACGAGCATCACCCGTATAGAGATCATCCGCAAACCGTTCGCTAAAGACAATCGCCATATCAATTTCATTCTTTAAGAAAGCAGCTTCCATTTCCCGGGGCGAATGAAAACGTGCAGTAACGGTGAAGTATTCACTGGCATCCAAACGATCAATTATTTTTCGCGTTACCACATCATTAGAAGGATCGAGTACCGCCAACCGAACATTTTTCACTTCCGTAGTGATAGCAAAACCGAATAGAATAATTTGCACGACCGGCATCCCCAACAAAATCAGCATCGTTCGCCGGTCACGGAAAATATGATAAAACTCTTTCTTTATAAAAGCTATAAACTGTCTCATAATCAATCTGCTTTGCGCACCGCACCGCGGGCTAATTTCTGAAAAACGTCATCCATCGTTTCCGCACCGAATTGTTGTTTCAGACGGGCAGGTGTATCAAGTGCTTTTATCTGACCGTCCACCATGATAGATATCCGGTTGCAATATTCTGCTTCATCCATATAATGAGTAGTGACAAACACGGTAATACCCTGATCGGCTGCCTGATAGATCAATTCCCAGAACTGTCTTCTCGTAGCAGGATCTACTCCACCGGTCGGCTCATCCAGAAAAACGATTCTCGGTTCATGGAATATTGATACTGAAAAAGCCAATTTCTGTTTCCATCCCACCGGAAGGCTCTTCACCAGAGTATCCCGTTCGGCAGTAAGCTCCAAACGATCCAACAATTCTTCCGTCTTCCGTTCTATGCCTTGTTCCTTCATGCCATAAATTCCGGCAAACAGACGGATATTCTCCCACACTTTCAGGTCTTCATATAGCGAAAACTTTTGGCTCATATATCCGATATGTTTCTTAACTTGTTCGGCCTCCCGGTAAATATCATATCCTGCCACCTTTCCGATGCCTGATGTCGGTTTACTTAATCCGCAAAGCATACGCATAGCTGTCGTCTTTCCTGCTCCATTAGCACCCAGAAAGCCAAATATCTCGCCTCGGTTCACCTGAAAGGAGATATGATCTACTGCAGTAAAATCTCCAAAACACTTTGTCAACTGTTCCACTTCAATGACCGGAGCTACTTCATGCTTCACTTCCTCCCGCTCCAAAGAAGGAGGGCAAAGAATAGACGCAAATTGATGAAGAATACGTTCCGGGGTATCAATGCCATGAATCTGTCCATGATTGATGAAAGCAATCCGGTCACATTGCCGGGCCTCATCCATGATGGGAGTAGAAACAACAATGGTAATACCCTGTTCCCGTAAGTTTCGGAGCATTTGCCAGAATTCCTTACGCGACACGGGGTCTACTCCGGTAGTGGGTTCATCCAGAAATAAAATATCTGGTTTATGAATCAAAGCACAGCTCAATGCCAGTTTCTGCTTCATACCACCTGACAAAGCCCCTGCCCTTCTTTTCCTGAACGGTTCTATCTGTTGGTAGATATCTTTAATTAAATCATAATTCTCCTGAACTGTCGTATGGAACACGGTAGCAAAAAACTCCAGATTCTCTTCTACCGAAAGATCCTGGTAAAGTGAAAAACGACCGGGCATATATCCCACTTTCGTACGAATCTGTTTATAATCCGTTACCACATCCAGCCCGGCAACCATGGCCGTTCCTTTATCCGCCAGCAACAAAGTAGTCAGAATACGGAATAAGGAACTCTTACCGGCACCATCAGGCCCTATCAGACCAAAGATTTCTCCTCGTTCCACAACGAAAGAAACGTCTTTCAGCGCCTCCACTGTTCCATAGTTCTTGCCGACTTCTTTCACAACCACTATGGGTTCTCCCTTTGCCATTCCCTTGCGTTTAATTTTTAATCTTCAATTTTTAATTTTTCAATGTCACTCCTCCGTACATGCCAATCTTCAATGCTCCGTCATTCTTCACGGCAATTTTCACTGCATATACCAGATTAGCACGTTCGTTTTTCGTCAAAATCGTTTTGGGAGTGAACTCCGAACGGTCGGAAATCCAGGTCACTACCCCCGGATAAGCTTTCTGCTCCGAGTTTCCATAATCAGCATACACAGTTACCTCATCTCCCAGTTTCACTTGCGACAACTGTTCGGAGGTGATGTAAGCCCTCAAATACATGCGATCCACTTCAGCCACTTTAAACAGCGGTTTACCTATTGCCGCCAATTCACCGGCTTCTGCATATTTTGCCAATACTGTACCTTCGATAGGCGACTGGACATGACATTTAGCTAATTGATCCTCCATCTGTGCAACTTGTATGGCAACCGAATTTCCTTGTTCTATCAGGCTGTTCGTACTATTCTGCAATGACGATTCCTGTGCGACAAGCTGCCTTTCAAGCAATTTGACTTGTGCGTCCCAGTCGTCCAACTGTTTCTGATTCGCCGCTCCAGCAGCAAGCAGGTTTTCCACGCGTTTCTTTTCACGTTCAGCTGTTGCTATTTGCTGTTTGGTAGCAGCTATCTGTTTAGCAAGATCCGGACGTTGGCTTTCCACAGATTTCATACTGGCCTCCAGTTGTAATTTCTTCAAATACAATTGCACCGTATCCACCAGTCCAATCTCCTCACCTGCTTTCAGTCTTGTCCCCTCTTCTACCTCCAGTCGCAACAACTTTCCGGCAGCTTCGGCAGAGACTATCACTTCTGTGGCTTCAAACGTGCCGGTTGCATCATAGCTGGGTATTCCCTTACCACAAGCAGCCAACATTATCAATGCCACTCCAACCATTCCTATCTTTGTCATTCGTTCCATATCTAAAGAAGTTATATTAATCATTCATAGTATATTTCAATTGATAAATTCCCATTAACCGTTGAATTTCATGCAGCGCTTTCGACTGACGTGCCAAACTCTCATTGGTCAATTCCCGAAGCATCTCGGTCACCGTCAATGTTCCATTCGCCACTTTGGCCTCTGCCGATTTGCGAATATTGGTACGCAAACGGATAATCTCATCATCATCCTGCATTTGCTTTTCCAATGATTGGATGGCCTGATCTTGTTGTGTCATCTCCAATCTTGTATTAAACAGAAACACATCCCGGTTATTATCCAATTGCCGGCGTTTATTTTCAATTACCTTCCGGTCATTCTTCAAGGTATACAAACTACCAAAATTCCATGAAAGGCGAACACCCGCAATATAGTAAGGAGAAAATTCATTTTTCAGCATATTCAGTCCGGGGTTTCCATAGGCTCCCTGCACAAACAATCCGAACTGTGGAAGATGACGCACATTCAAAGCTTTCTCCTGTACTTGTAATCCTACTCCTTGCGCATTAAACAAAGACAATTCCGGACGACGAATCTCACTGACAGCCGAAACCTCATCTTGAGGAACAGGTTTCTCCAAAACCGTTTCCTGTGGCAACTTCTCTCCTACCAGAAGTGAAAGCATCTTCAAATATGCCATACGCGATGAAACCAGTTCTACTCTTTTCTGCTTTGTGTTCAGCTGTTCCACTTTCACAGCATCCAAATCGGCCTGATTGGCAATGCCATTTTCTACGTAGGCAGCAATCTGGCGATAATTTCTCTCCAGTTCATCTTGCAACAATGCATTCTGTTTCAACTGCTCATCCAACAAAAGAATTCCAAAATAAAGGTCATTTACACGACTATTCAGCGCATACATATCCACATTCAGCTTTTCTTTCTCTATCTCCGCTTCCGCAGTCGTTTGTTTCTTCTGCATCCGGATTCCTCCGCCATCCCAGATTTTCTGTTGTAACTCCAACATCACCTGATACTGATCTTTCGGCAGTCCTTTCAAATCCACTCCGGGGAGCTTCACCGGAATTTCTGTTACCTCACTCTGATAAGAAGCTTTAGCCGAAAGGGCAAACTGTGGCAAATATCCTTTTGCCGCATTCTCAAGATTATATTCCTTTGTTTTCTCCACCAAGCCATACTGATGTACCAACGGATAATTTTCCTGCGTCTTCCGTTGACATTCTTCCAACGTTATCTGCGCATTTATTCCCGATACAAACAATAAAAAGGAGAAACTGAAAACCATTCTTTTCATACACATCATTTCTTTAATTTCTTCAAAAGACAAAGATAGAGGTTTCAAAGATACGTTCACATTCCGATAGTTAGTAAAAATGTTCCAATAGTTCGATAAAGAGAAAGAATAAAAGGCTATTTGCTGATTTTTATTATCTTTGGCGGAAAAACAGATAGAAATGGAAAAGAAAATACCATTGAACATAGGTCTCGAAATCTTAGTAAATCCGGATGTCGTCCGATTTAACGAATTTCGTTTTATACCTCCGCATTTCGGATTCGTAAACAGCTTCGCCAAAATAGAATCCAATCTTATCATACTGGGCCAGCCTTATCGTATCAAAGAAGGACGCATCGCAGTCATCAAACAGGGATATGCACGCGTTTTAATCAACCTGATAGAAGAAACCTTTCAGCGGGACAAGCTACTATTAATTGTTCCGAATTCCATTCTTCAGATTATAGAAGTCTCTCCGGATTTTGATATGCAGATGGTAGCCATGGACGCAGAATTTCTTTCTATAGCCGGAAAAGACAATTTCTTCACTCATCTTTCACAGTTACAGAAAAACCTCATATTATCTCTGACCTCACATGAGTACGACTTGTTTAAGAGTTACTTTGCTTTAATATGGAATATATTACAAGAACCGACATTCCGACGGGAAGCTATTCAATATCTACTGATCAGTATTCTGTGCAATATAGAATATCTTGTCAAAAACAGCAATCAAAAAGAACAGAGCTGCCAGACACATCAGGAAGAGATTTTCCAGCGTTTCATTTCTTTAGTCAATGCTTATAGCAAGAGAGAACGTAATGTTAGTTTTTATGCGGATAAGCTATGTCTCACTCCCCGCTATCTTAACACTATCATCCGCCAAACCAGTCAACAAACAGTAATGGACTGGATAAACCAGTCCATTATATTAGAAGCTAAAGTATTGCTAAAACATAGCAATCTGCTTGTTTATCAAATTTCTGATGAATTGAACTTCCCTAATCCTTCTTTTTTCTCGAAGTTCTTTAAGCGAATGACAGGAATGACACCACATGAATATCAATTCTCGAAATAAATTTTATTTCGAGAATTCCTTAATTCTTTGCTCTTCTTCCAGCTTGCAGATCAATAATGTGTTATCTTTCTCTGCAATGATATATCCATCCAAGCCTTGAATGACTACTCGTTTTTCTTCGCTGGCATGCACAATACAATTTTTACTTTCGTACAAACGGATATCGGTTCCTACGGTTGCATTTCCAGACTTATCCTGTGGAAGCAAACCGCGAAGTGCTCCCCATGTACCCAGATCTGACCAGCCAAAAGAAGCGGGAAGTACATAAATCTCCTGTGCTTTCTCCATCACTGCATAGTCGATAGAAATGCTTTCGCAAGTAGGGAATAACTTCTTGATCGTTTCATTTTCTTTCTCTGTATAGAAATCGGGGAAAATGCGATCAAAAATTTGTGCGATGCCCGGAGCATATACACGCAGCACGGAAGTAATAGTACGCACGTTCCACACAAAGATTCCCGCATTCCAGAAGAAATTGCCTTCTGCCAGATACTTTTCGGCAGTCTCTTTATCCGGTTTTTCCTTAAATGCATCTACAGTGTAAATCTCTTTATCTGTCTGGAGCTGATCAGCAGCAGCAATATATCCGTATCCGGTTTCCGGACGAGTTGGCCGGATACCTATCGTTACAATGGCGCTGCCATCATCTGTGAAACGAAGGGCTTTCTCCATCACTCTACGGAATTCTCCCGTATCAATGACTAATGCATCCGAAGGAGTTACTACAATGTTAGCATTCGGATGTTTTTTCTTGATCTTCCAGCAAGCAAAAGCAATGCAGGGTGCAGTATTGCGAGCACAAGGCTCCGCCAAAATATTACTTTCCGGAATTTCCGGCAACTGCTCCCGAACAATATCAATGTATTTTTCAGAAGTTACGACCCACATATTTTCTTTAGGGCAAACACCGTCGAAACGATCTGCCGTCAACTGAATCAGCGACCGGCCACATCCCATTACATCAATAAATTGTTTAGGACATTCCGGAATGCTCATCGGCCAGAAGCGGCTCCCTATGCCACCAGCCATTATTACAACATGATTATCCATACCTGTTATTCTCCTGTTTTTTTTTTAAATAATTGCGCAATTTACTCCAAAATGTCTAATTCTACAAGGAAAATGAGAGAAAGTAGCCAAATTCTATTTACGTTTAAATGATACAACTAAAAAAGCCGCCTCCTAAAAATATAGAAACGGCTTCTTCCAGTTATTACATAACAACTGATTCCCTTACTTATACTCTGCCCAGCTCTTGATAGCTATATCATCCACACTCATCGTACAGAAGGCATTGATAAATGCACTAGCCAGACGGGCATTTGTAATCAACGGTATATTCAAGTCAATGGCAGCACGACGGATTTTATACCCATTACTTAATTCTCCAGCTGTCAGATTCTTCGGGATATTGACTACCATATCGATTTCCTTGCGATGAAGCATTTCCAATGCCTGCGGATGCCCCTCCTCACTCGGCCAATAGACATGAGTACTCTCGATTCCATTCTCTGCAAGCGTTTTGTGTGTACCACCCGTTGCAAAGAGTTTGTATCCCTTATTCACCAACATACGGGCCGCATCCATCATATCAGCTTTCTGTTTCATTGTTCCCGTAGACAGCAGGATATTCTTTTTCGGAATACGATAGCCCACGGAAAGCATTGCTTTGAGTACGGCACAGGAAGTATCCATACCGATACAGCCCACTTCACCGGTAGAAGCCATATCTACCCCCAATACCGGATCGGCTTTCTGCAAGCGGTTAAAGGAGAACTGGGAAGCCTTGATTCCTACATAATCCAGTTCGAAGAGATTCTTTTCCGGTTTCTCCACAGGCAGACCGAGCATTACTTTCGTTGCCAGTTCGATAAAGTTGATCTTCAACACCTTGCTGACAAACGGGAAAGAACGGCTGGCACGGAGATTACATTCAATCACCTTGATATCATTGTCTTTCGCCAGATATTGAATATTAAACGGACCGGAGATATTCAAAGCCTTGGCAATCTCACGACTGATACGCTTAATACGGCGAACAGTTTCTACATATAACTTCTGTGGCGGAAACTGAATCGTTGCGTCACCGGAGTGTACTCCCGCAAATTCGATATGTTCACTAATAGCGTATGCCACGATTTCTCCATTCTGCGCCACCGCATCCATTTCCACTTCCTTGGCGTGTTCGATAAACTGGCTTACTACCACCGGATGTTTCTTCGATACATTGGCTGCCAGTTTCAAGAAACGTTCCAATTCTTCCTGATTAGAACAAACATTCATTGCAGCACCCGAAAGCACGTAAGACGGACGAACAAGTACGGGAAAACCGACTTCTTCAACAAACTCCTGAATGTCATCCATAGAAGTCAACTCACGCCAACGAGGCTGATCCACACCGATACGGTCGAGCATGGCAGAGAACTTCTCACGGTCCTCGGCATTGTCAATACTCTTGGCACTTGTACCAAGAATATGGATATTCTGTGCATCCAGACGTAAAGCAAGGTTGTTCGGAATCTGACCACCGGTAGATACAATCACGCCATGCGGATTCTCAAGTTCCAGAATATCCATCACACGCTCGAAGGTCAATTCGTCGAAGTACAAACGGTCGCACATATCGTAGTCCGTAGATACGGTTTCAGGATTATAGTTAATCATGACACTGCGCCATCCCTCTTTGCGAATGGTATTCAAAGCCTGTACGCCACACCAGTCAAATTCTACCGAAGACCCGATACGGTAAGCACCGGAACCCAGTACGACAATAGACTTATGATCTCCCCAATAATGCACATCATTTGCTACACCGCTATAAGTAAGATACAGATAATTGGTTTGTGCCGGATATTCGGCTGCCAACGTATCGATCTGTTTCACTACCGGAAGGATCCCCACACTCTTACGATAATTGCGAATATAAAGAATTCCATCTTCCATATCACCTTCGTAACCGATGGCACGGGCAATCTGGAAATCAGAAAAACCCTGAACTTTAGCTTTACGAAGCAATTCGTCCGGCAAATCGGCAATCTGTTTGTGGTTATTTCCCCAACTATGCAACTCTTCGGAAGTGTTCATGATATTCATCAACTTCTGCAAGAACCATTTATCAATCTTAGTCAATTCGTGCACCTGATCGATGGTGTAGCCGGCACGAAACGCTTTCGAGATCACGAAAATACGTTTATCGGTCGGTTCACGCAAGGCTTTGTCAATGTCGGAGATAACCAATTCTTTGTTCTCCACAAAACCATGCATTCCCTGTCCGATCATACGAAGCCCTTTCTGAATCGCTTCTTCAAAAGTGCGTCCGATAGCCATTACTTCACCAACAGATTTCATGGAAGAACCCAGTTCTTTATCAACCCCATGGAATTTACCCAAATCCCAACGAGGAATCTTACATACGACATAATCCAATGCCGGTTCGAAGAAAGCAGAAGTAGTCTTGGTTACAGAGTTCTTCAGATCGAATAGTCCATAACCCAATCCCAATTTGGCAGCAACGAAAGCCAGCGGATAACCGGTTGCTTTGGATGCCAAAGCGGAAGAACGGGAAAGACGGGCGTTCACTTCAATAACCCGATAATCTTCGGATTCGGGATCGAAGGCATATTGTACATTACATTCACCCACAATACCAACATGGCGGATGATACGTATGGCCAACTCGCGAAGTTTATGGTATTCTTTATTCGTAAGCGTTTGAGACGGAGCAATAACAATAGATTCACCGGTATGAATACCCAGCGGATCGAAGTTCTCCATATTACAAACGGTGATACAGTTGTCAAAGCGGTCACGCACCACTTCATATTCCACTTCTTTCCAACCACGCAGTGATTTTTCCACCAATACCTGCGGAGAGAAAGAGAATGCTTTTTCTACAAGAAGATTCAGTTGTTCTTCATTATCACAAAAACCGGAACCCAAGCCACCCAATGCATAAGCCGCACGAACAATTACCGGATAACCCAGCTCTTTCGCTGCACGACGAGCATCTTCCGCATTTTCTACGGCCTCACTCTTAATGGTCTTTACATTGATTTCATTTAATTTCTGAACGAAAAGTTCACGATCTTCGGTATCCATAATAGCTTGTACCGGAGTGCCGAGCACCTTTACATTATATTTTTCAAGGATGCCTTCCTTATATAAAGCCACTCCACAATTTAAAGCCGTCTGTCCACCGAATGCCAGCATGATACCTTCCGGCTTTTCTTTTTGAATCACTTTCTCTACGAAATATGGAGTCACCGGAAGGAAGTAAATCTGATCCGCCACTCCTTCAGATGTCTGTACCGTAGCAATATTGGGATTAATAAGAATGGTTTCAATACCTTCTTCTTTCAAGGCTTTGAGTGCCTGCGAACCGGAATAGTCGAACTCACCGGCCTCACCGATTTTCAGGGCACCGGAACCCAACAGCAATACTTTCTTTATATTTTCTTTCATGATTGTCGGTTATTTTAGCAGGTTTACAAATTCATCGAACAGGAATTCCGTATCTGTAGGTCCGCTCGCCGCTTCCGGATGGAATTGTGCAGAAAACCAAGGATTCTTTTTATGTTTGATTCCCTCATTGGATCCATCGTTCATATTGATGAACAACGGCTCCCAGTCTGCACTCAACGTATTATTATCTACAGCATAACCGTGGTTTTGTGAAGTAATAAAACAACGCTCCGTACCTACCATACGCACCGGCTGGTTATGGCTACGATGTCCGTATTTCAATTTATAAATTTTGGCTCCGCCTGCTTTTGAAAGCAACTGGTTTCCCATACAGATACCGAAAATAGGCAATTTCTCGTTTGCCATCGCCTTGCGAATATTCTGCACCGCAGCATCACAAGTATCCGGGTCGCCCGGTCCGTTGGAGATAAATAACCCGTCAAATTCGAGTCCGTTGTAATCATAATCCCAAGGCACACGGATTACTTCCACACCACGTTTCAGCAGACAACGAATAATATTTGTCTTTACACCGCAATCTACCAGAATAACCTTCTTAAATTGAGAATTGAAAGTTGAGAATTGAGAATTAAGCTGCGCATAGGAGCTATTTATGGAGAAAGTTTGTGAAGTTCCGGCAGGAAGATAGCAAATAATCTCTTTGCAAGATACACGATCTACATAATTGACGCCTGCGTATGCTGCTTCAGGCACATTATCCGGCTCATCATCGAAAACGATTTTCCCCATCATTACTCCATGTTCACGAAGAACCTTAGTCAGCTCGCGCGTATCGATGCCTGTGATGCCGGGAATTTGCTCGCGTTTCAGCCAGTCGCCGAGACTTTCCACTGCGTTCCAATGGCTGTATTCATAAGAATAGTCACTTACGATAATCGCTTCCGCATGGATTTTCTCACTTTCCATGAAAGTGGCAAGTCCATTCGGTTCGATGGTAAAAGGAGGAACACCGTAATTGCCTACCAGAGGATAGGTAAGCGTCATCAACTGTCCGGCGTATGAAGGGTCAGTAAGGCTCTCCGGGTATCCGGTCATGGCAGTATTAAAAACTACTTCGCCTGCCACCGGCTTCTCGTAGCCAAACGACTTACCGGAAAACCGGCTCCCGTCGTCAAGGATTAATGTCACATTTCTCATTCTTATTATTGAATCGTTGTATGGTTGTTAGAATTGATACATTTGTTCTATATAGTCGATGAACGCCCGGTTCACCATTTTCACACCTCCCGGTGTAGGGTAGTTACCGCTAAAATACCAGTCGCCTTTATGATGCGGACAAGCCTCGTGCAATCCCTCCAACGGTTGATAGACAATTTCCACTTTCGCCTTTGTTCCCTTGGGAGTCAGCAGTTCCACCATCTTGCCAGAGATTTCCTCATCGGTGAACGGAGCATAGATATCCTTCACATAGTTTATCATCTGCTCTTTCGGCAGTCCCACCTGATCTTTCGATTTACGGTAGGCAGCCGCAATCACATCTTTCATATCCCGCTCCTTTAAAAGTTCGACAGCAGCCCGGAAAGCGATAAACTCGCTCATCTTTGCCATATCGATACCGTAATAGTCAGGATAACGGACTTGCGGAGAGGAAGATACTATCACAATCTTCTTCGGACCGAGACGGTCGAGAATACCGATAATACTTTGTTTCAGCGTAGTACCACGCACAATGCTGTCGTCAATAATCACCAGATTATCAACACCGGGTACCAGACTTCCGTATGTAATGTCATACACATGGGCTGCCAGATCATTACGACTGTTTCCTTCGGCAATAAACGTACGGAGTTTGATATCCTTGATCGCCACCTTTTCGCTACGGATACGGCGGGAAAGAATGACTTCCAGTTCCTCCATATCCGGATGATGCCCTAATGCAGCAATTTGCTGCACTTTCTCCTCATTCAAGTAATCGTCCAGTCCCTGTAACATTCCGTAGAAAGCCACCTCCGCAGTATTGGGAATAAAAGAAAAAACCGTATGATCGATGTCATTATTGATAGCTTTCAATATTCTCGGAACCAACTTTTCACCCAACCGTTTCCTTTCCTTATAAATATCGACATCACTCCCACGGGAGAAATAGATACGTTCAAAAGAACAGGCATGATTTTCGCGCGGCTTGTTAATTTGCGAAGTACGGATTTTACCTTCTTTGCTGATTAACAATGCTTGCCCCGGTTGCAATTCTTTGATTTCCTCAAACGGAACATTCAAAGCAGTCTGGATCACCGGACGTTCGGAAGCAAGAACAGCTATCTCATCATCCTGATACCAGAATGCAGGCCGGATTCCCCACGGGTCGCGGATGGCGAAGGACTCGCCGCTCCCGGTCAATCCGCAGATCACGTATCCCCCATCCCATTCGCGGCTGGAAGTGCGCAACACGTTTGCCAAATCAATATATTCTTCTATATAATGAGTGATTCCCATGCCCGTAAGCCCCTCGGCTTCGGCAAGATTGAATACACGCTCCACTTCACGGTCAAGACGGTGTCCCACCTGCTCCAACATGATATATGTATCGGCATATTTACGCGGATGCTGACCAATGGCAGTGATACGGGCAAATATCTCGTCCACATTTGTCATATTGAAATTTCCGCAGAGGGCCAGATTCTTGGCACGCCAGTTATTTCTTCTTAAAAATGGATGCACATAAGAGATTCCGGATTTTCCCGTAGTGGAATAACGAAGATGTCCCATATATACTTCACCGGCAAAAGGCAAAGTTCGTTTGGCATACGCTGCATCGTACAACTGTTCGGGAGTGAGATCCTTAAAATTGTTTTGAACGTTTTCAAAGATTTCCGTAATGGCTCCGGAACCTAAAGCGCGTTCACGAAACATATATTCTTCACCCGGATTTGCTTCCAGTTTCACACATGCCAGTCCCGCACCTTCCTGTCCACGATTATGCTGCTTCTCCATCAACAGGTAGAGTTTATTAAGACCATACATCCATGTCCCGTACTTTTTCTCGTAATACTCTAACGGTTTGAGCAAGCGTATCATGGCAACGCCACATTCATGTTTCAATTGTTCCATCTATACTATTTACGATTTGACGATTTACTATTTACAATTTAAATTACCACCCGCCAATCAAACAACTTACTATCCATCATTGATTCTTCAATCGTAAATTGTCTAATTGTAAATTACATTACTCTACTGTTACCGACTTCGCCAGATTTCTCGGCTGATCCACATCCATCCCTTTGCATACCGCAATGTGGTAAGCAAGAAGTTGCAGAGGTACCGTAGTTATTAACGGATCGAGACATTCGATTGTTTCAGGAAGTTCGATACTACAGTCAGCGATTTTGCTGATAACGGTATCTCCTTTCGTCACAAATGCAATCACTTTTCCTTTCCGTGCCTTAATCTCCTGAATATTACTTACTACTTTCTCATACAACCCATTCTGCGTAGCAATCACCACTACCGGCATTTCCGCATCGATCAGGGCAATCGGTCCATGCTTCATCTCCGCAGCCGGATAACCTTCGGCGTGAATATACGATATTTCTTTCAATTTCAATGCACCTTCCAGAGCAACGGGATAACTATATCCGCGTCCCAGGTAAATAAAATTATGCGCATAAGTGAAAGTTTTCGATAACTCCGCCAAAGTATCATTTAATTCCAACACCTCTTTCATTTTTTCCGGAATATGATTTAATTCCTGTACAATTGAAAGATAATGCCGTTCGTCAATTGTTCCTTTCGCTTTGGCAAGCGTCAATGCCAGCATTGCCAACACAGTGACCTGTCCGGTAAACGCTTTGGTGGAAGCGACTCCGATTTCCGGACCTACGTGGATATACGAACCGGTGTGAGTGGCACGGGGAATAGAAGAGCCAATCGCATTGCAAATACCATATATAAATGCCCCGCGGCTTTTCGCCAATTCCACAGCAGCCAATGTATCTGCCGTCTCACCACTCTGGGAAATTGCTATCACCACATCCTGCCCGTCAATCACCGGATCACGGTAGCGGAATTCGGAAGCATACTCCACTTCCACCGGTATGCGACAGAAACTCTCAATCAGATGCTTACCAATCAGTCCGGCATGCCAGGAAGTTCCGCAAGCAACAATAATAAACCGTTTGGCATTCAGCAGCTTTTCCCGATGATCTATCACAGCAGAAAGCACCACATTATCAGCTTCCACATTGATACGTCCGCGCATGCAATCACGAATACAATCGGGCTGTTCGAAAATCTCTTTCAACATAAAGTGCGAATATCCCCCTTTTTCCAACTGACCGAGGCTGAGTTCCACCTTCTTTATTTCAGGTATCATTTCGACATTGTTCAAGTTGACTACCTTCAACTCCTTCCCCAGATTCAAAACAGCTATTTCCCCGTCTTCCAGATAAACCACTTTATCAGTATATTCTACAATCGGAGTAGCATCTGAAGCAAGAAAGAACTCATTCTCTCCAATCCCCACTACCAATGGACTGCTCTTACGGGCAGCAATAATCTCATCGGGATGCTCCTTATCAAGAATCGCAATCGCATAAGCACCAATTACCTCCCCTAACGCCAACTGAACAGCCGTCAACAGACTGACCTGATTAGTGACTTTCATGTATTCTATTAATTGAACGAGGACTTCGGTATCTGTACTACTTTTAAAAATATAGCCTTTGGCTTGAAGTTTTTCTTTAAGAACGGCGTAGTTTTCAATAATACCGTTATGAATGAGAGCGAGCTTTTCGGAAGAAGAGTAATGAGGGTGGGCGTTAGCAGAACAAGGTTCCCCGTGAGTAGCCCAACGGGTATGGGCAATTCCGATTGTACCGGAAATATCTTTCTGTGTGACGAAATTTTCAAGATCAGAGACTTTTCCTTTCGTCTTATACACATTTAACTGTTGGTCATCACTAATGATTGCTACCCCCGCGCTGTCATATCCACGATACTCCAGTCGCTTCAGCCCTTTGATAAGGATAGGGTAGGCTTTTCGTTTACCAATATAGCCTACTATTCCACACATATTATGATATTTTTATTTCGCCTGCAAATATACACATTACAAATAACATAAAGACAACAAAAAGCATATTTATTTGACAGAAACGCATAAAAAAGTTGCAAACACATCAAAAAGTTAAATAATATATTATTTTTAGCTCAAAAAGAAACAAATTACAATCAGCTTCAAATAAGGATAAATAAGCTAACAAATTAAAAGCAAATTTCCTGTTTTTAATAACAAATTAAAAGAATAAAGATTCCTATTCTCATTTCGCGTCACACAAAAGCTAAATTTCACTATCATTTTGAAATTAAAATATTAACTTTGCCAAACAATTTGATACATCAAACAGGTATTATCATACAATAAAGCTAGTAAGAATGAAGAAACAAGAACTTTTTAACAACGTAACAGAAGGATTCCCTTACCAACGACAGCCCCAACAGGTGGGCTTGTACGATGCGGCATACGAACACGATGCCTGCGGTGTCGGTATGCTGGTTAACATTCATGGAGAAAAGTCACACGACATTGTTGAGTCGGCTTTAAAGGTATTAGAAAACATGCGCCATCGCGGTGCCGAGGGTGCGGATAACAAGACCGGTGACGGTGCAGGTATCATGCTTCAAATTCCGCATGAGTTTATTTTATTACAAGGTATTCCTGTCCCCGAAAAAGGACGGTACGGCACAGGATTATTGTTTTTACCGAAAAACGAAAAAGACCAGGCAGCTATTCTAAGTATTATTATTGAAGAAATTGAAAAAGAAGGACTCACATTGATGCATTTGCGCAATGTGCCCACCTGCCCCGAAATCCTGGGAGAATCGGCTCTGGCAAACGAACCGGACATCAAACAAGTGTTCATCACCGGATTTACGGAAACGGAAACTGCCGACCGGAAGTTATATCTGATCCGGAAAAGAATCGAAAATAAAGTCAGATTGTCATCTATTCCGGCAAAAGACGATTTTTATGTTGTGTCACTCTCTACCAAAAGCATTATATATAAAGGTATGCTTTCATCATTACAGCTGCGCAACTATTATCCGGACCTGACAAATAGCTATTTTACCAGCGGACTGGCATTGGTGCACTCTCGTTTCAGTACCAATACATTCCCTACATGGGGATTGGCACAGCCGTTCCGTCTGCTGGCACACAACGGTGAAATCAATACCATCCGTGGTAACCGAGGATGGATGGAAGCCCGTGAAAGTGTACTCTCCACTCCCACTTTAGGCGATATAAAAGAAATCCGCCCGATTATACAACCGGGTATGAGCGACAGTGCTTCTCTGGACAATGTACTGGAGTTCCTGGTGATGTCAGGATTGAGCCTGCCACATGCCATGGCTATGCTCGTGCCGGAATCTTTCAACGAGAAGAACCCGATCAGTGAGGATCTAAAATCATTCTACGAATACCACTCCATCCTGATGGAACCGTGGGACGGACCGGCCGCACTACTATTCAGCGACGGACGATTTGCCGGAGGTATGCTCGACCGCAATGGCCTGCGCCCTGCCCGTTATCTGATTACTAAAAACGATATGATGGTAGTGGCTTCGGAAGTCGGTGTTATGGATTTCGAACCGGGAGACATCAAAGAAAAAGGTCGCTTACAGCCCGGCAAAATCCTGCTGGTAGATACGGAAAAAGGCGAGATCTACTATGACGGCGAACTGAAAAAACAGTTGGCTGAAGCCAAGCCTTACCGCACCTGGCTATCTACCAACCGGATCGAACTGGATGAACTGAAAAGCGGGCGCAAAGTTCCTCATCACGTAGCAAACTACGACCGGATGCTTCGTACTTTCGGCTACTCCAAAGAGGACATCGAAAGGCTGATTATGCCGATGGCAAGCACCGGAGCAGAACCGATCAATTCAATGGGTAACGATACGCCACTCGCCGTACTTTCAGATAAACCACAGTTGCTTTACAACTATTTCCGTCAGCAATTTGCACAGGTAACCAATCCGCCCATTGATCCACTTCGTGAAGAACTGGTGATGTCATTGACGGAATACATTGGAGCAGTCGGTATGAATATTCTGACGCCCAGTGAAAGTCATTGCAAAATGGTACGCCTGAATCATCCGATTTTAAGCAATACCCAACTGGATATTCTTTGTAATATCCGGTATAAAGGCTTCAAAACAGTCAAACTACCCATGTTGTTTGAGGTTGCCAAAGGGAAAGCCGGACTGCAGGAAGCACTGACCCATCTTTGTAAAATGGCGGAAGAATCCGTGACGGAAGGTGTAAACTACATTGTCCTGACCGACCGTGAGGTGGATATTACCCATGCTGCCATTCCATCATTGCTGGCAGTAAGCGCTGTTCATCACCACCTGATTTCAGTTGGTAAACGGGTGCAAACGGCATTGATCGTAGAAAGTGGTGAAATACGTGAAGTGATGCACGCCGCGTTATTGTTGGGTTTCGGAGCAAGTGCCCTGAATCCTTACATGGCATTCGCTGTCCTCGACCGACTGGTAAAAGACAAAGATATTCAGTTGGATTATACCACTGCTGAAAAGAACTATATCAAATCCATCTGTAAAGGCTTGTTTAAAATCATGAGTAAGATGGGTATCTCTACGATCCGCTCCTATCGTGGTGCTAAGATTTTCGAAGCTGTCGGTTTGAGTGAAGAATTGAGCAAGGCTTATTTTGGAGGACTCGGTTCACCGATCGGAGGTATCCGTCTGGAAGAAATAGCCAGAGATGCCATTGCTTTCCATAAAGAAGGATTTGAAAGTATTAAAAATGAAGAGTTATTAAAAAATAACGGTTTGTATGCTTTCCGTAAAGATGGAGAAAAGCACGCATGGAATCCGGAAACAATCAGCACTCTGCAATTGGCTACACGACTGGGGAGTTATAAAAAATTTAAAGAGTACACCCATCTGGTAGACGAAAAAGAGAAGCCTATTTTCCTTCGTGACTTTCTGGGATTCCGTCGTAATCCGATTTCAATCGATCAGGTAGAACCGGTGGAAAACATTCTGCATCGTTTCGTCACGGGGGCTATGTCTTTTGGTTCTATCAGCAAAGAGGCTCATGAGGCAATGGCTATTGCCATGAATAAAATTCACGGACGCAGTAATACCGGTGAAGGTGGCGAAGACGCTGCCCGTTTCCAACCGCTGCCCGATGGCAGTTCTTTACGAAGTGCAATCAAGCAGGTAGCTTCCGGTCGTTTCGGTGTAACGGCAGAATATCTGGTTAATGCGGACGAAATTCAAATCAAGATAGCACAGGGAGCCAAACCGGGTGAAGGCGGACAACTACCGGGATTTAAAGTGAACGATGTGATTGCGAAAACACGTCATTCCATTCCGGGAATTTCGCTGATTTCTCCTCCGCCTCATCATGATATTTATTCGATTGAGGATTTGGCACAATTAATCTTCGATTTGAAAAATGTAAATCCACAGGCCAAAATCAGTGTGAAACTGGTAGCAGAAAGCGGCGTCGGTACGATTGCTGCGGGTGTGGCAAAAGCAAAGGCGGACCTAATTGTCATCTCTGGTGCTGAAGGGGGAACAGGTGCTTCTCCGGCTTCTTCTATCCGCTATGCGGGTATCTCACCGGAATTGGGATTGAGCGAGACACAGCAAACACTGGTTCTGAACGGACTTCGTGGCCAAGTAGTTCTGCAAGCCGACGGACAACTGAAAACCGGACGTGACATCATCTTAATGGCACTAACGGGTGCCGAAGAATATGGCTTCGCCACCTCGGCATTGATTGTATTAGGGTGTGTAATGATGCGCAAATGCCATCAGAATACTTGTCCGGTGGGAGTTGCCACACAGAATGAAGAGTTACGTAAACGCTTTCATGGACGCAGTGAATATTTAGTAAACTTTTTCACATTCCTGGCACAGGAAGTCCGCGAGCATTTGGCTGAAATGGGATTCACCCGGATGGATGACATCATCGGGCGTACAGACTTAATCGAGCGCAAGTCCGATGCCAATGACCCGAATCCGAAACATGCTTTAATCGACTTCACCAAATTGCTGGCACGTGTTGACAACAGTGCGGCTATCCGTCATGTCATCGACCAAGATCATGGAATTTCTGCTGTAAAGGATGTAACCATCATCGATGCCGCACAAGAAGCTATCGAACATGAGAAAGAGATTTCTTTAGAATATACGATTGCCAATACAGACCGTGCAATAGGTGCTATGCTTTCCGGAGTAATCGCCAAGAAATATGGTGCCAAAGGATTGCCGGAACATACGCTGAATGTAAAATTCAAAGGTTCGGCAGGTCAATCTTTCGGAGCTTTTCTCGTACCGGGAGTTAACTTTAAACTGGAAGGTGAAGCGAATGATTACCTGGGTAAAGGATTGAGCGGCGGGCGTATCTCCGTATTGCCTCCTATCCGCAGCAATTTCGAAGCCGAAAAAAATACAATCGCCGGTAATACCTTGCTTTATGGCGCAACAAGCGGTGAAGTATATATCAACGGCCGTGTAGGAGAGCGTTTCGCTGTTCGTAACTCCGGCGCAGTTGCCGTCGTAGAAGGCGTGGGTGACCATTGTTGCGAATACATGACCGGAGGTCGTGTGGTAGTCCTCGGACAAACCGGACGTAACTTTGCAGCCGGTATGAGTGGCGGTGTAGCTTATGTATGGAACAAAGACGGCAACTTCGATTATTTCTGTAACATGGAAATGGTGGAACTGTCACTCATCGAAGAAGCCAGCTACCGGAAAGAGTTGCACGAACTAATCCGCCAGCATTACCTCTACACAGGCTCGAAACTGGCACGCATCCTGCTCGACAACTGGAATCATTACGTAGATCAATTCATCCAAGTAGTGCCCATCGAATACAAAAAAGTACTGCAGGAAGAACAAATGAGAAAGTTACAACAAAAAATTGCAGATATGCAAAGAGACTATTAGATTTACAATTTGACTATTTACAATTTACTATTTGAATGTATAGTATAGTCTGTAAATAGTCAAATAGCAAATGATAAGATAGTCTAGAAATAGTAAATAGTAAATCGTCAAATAGTAAATAACAAGATGGGAGATCCTAAAGCATTTCTAAATATACCTCGACAAGAGGCGGGATACCGCCCTGTAAACGAGCGAATCGCTGACTATAGTCAGGTAGAACAGACTTTGAATACAAACAGCCGTAAATTGCAGGCGTCACGCTGTATGGATTGCGGTGTACCTTTCTGTCATTGGGCATGCCCGATAGGAAATAAACAACCGGAATGGCAGGATGCATTATACAGGGGAAAATGGAAGGAGGCATACGAAGTATTGTCGTCTACTTGCGATTTTCCTGAATTTACAGGACGTATTTGTCCTGCTCTTTGCGAGAAATCGTGTGTGTTGAAACTTTCCTGCGATCAGCCGGTGACTATTCGCGAGAATGAAGCAGCTATCGTAGAAGCGGCTTTTCGTGAAGGATATATACAAGTAAAGACGCCGGAAAGAAACGGAAAGAAAGTGGCGGTGATTGGTGCAGGTCCTGCTGGATTGGTGGTGGCTAATCAGCTGAATTTAAAAGGATATAGCGTTACTTTATTCGATAAGGATGAAGCGCCCGGAGGATTATTACGATTCGGTATTCCTAATTTCAAACTGGATAAAAATGTAATTGACCGACGGATGAAGATATTGGCTGCAGAAGGAATACAGTTTGAGATGGGAGTAGAAATAGACGTTAATCATTTACCGGAAGGATTCGATGCTTACTGCATCTGTACCGGAACCCCCACTGCACGTGACTTGAGTATTCCGGGACGTGAACTGAAAGGGATTCATTTCGCACTCGAAATGCTGGCACAACAGAATAGGATTCTGGCAGGACAGACTTTCCCGAAAGACAAGTTGGTAAATGCCAAAGGCAAAAAGGTTCTCGTGATAGGTGGCGGAGACACTGGTTCCGACTGCATCGGAACCAGTGTGAGACAGGGAGCCGTCAGTGTCACTCAAATCGAAATCATGCCGAAACCTCCTGTCGGCTACAATCCGGCTACTCCTTGGCCACAATGGCCGGCAGTCTTCAAAACGACTTCCAGCCATGAAGAAGGTTGTACACGCCGCTGGTGCCTGGCTTCCAATCAGTTCCTCGGAAAGAATGGAAAAGTGACAGGTGTAGAAGTGGAAGAAGTAGAATGGATTCCGGCAGCAGATGGCGGACGTCCCACAATGAAACCAACAGGGAAGAAGGAAGTCATCGAGGCTGATATGGTATTATTGGCGATGGGATTCCTGAAACCGGAACAACCCAAATTTGCAAAGAATGTATTTCTTGCCGGTGATGCCGAGACTGGTGCCAGCTTAGTAGTACGCGCCATGGCAGGAGGACGAAAGGCTGCTGCGGAAATAGATGCTTATCTAATACAATAAGGTTTGCAACAGTGTACAACAAGAAGCTCGATTGCTATTATCGGTTCGTTCCATATCTGTAGAACTAAAGAATAACAGATATGGAACTAAAGGAAAACAGTTGTGGAACTAAACGATAACAATTATGGAACGAATTAAGAATAACTAGTCAGCTTCTTAGAAATAGCGAATAAACAATCAACAGATTACATTACCCCCTCTAAAAATTAAAGTTATGTGTGGAATAGCAGGTATACTCAACATCAAAGTTCAAACGAAAGAGCTAAGAGATAAAGCACTGAAAATGGCCCAGAAGATCCGTCATCGCGGACCGGACTGGAGTGGAATCTATGTAGGCGGAAGTGCCATCCTGGCACACGAACGTCTTTCCATTGTCGACCCGCAAAGTGGCGGACAGCCGTTATACTCTCCCGATCGTAAACAAGTGCTCGCCGTCAACGGTGAGATTTACAATCACCGTGATATTCGCGCTAAATATGCGGGAAAATATAACTTTCAGACCGGAAGTGACTGTGAGGTAATTCTTGCCCTTTACAAAGATAAAGGCATCCATTTTCTGGAAGATATTAGCGGTATCTTTGCTTTCGTTCTTTATGATGAGGAAAAGGATGAATTTCTAATTGCCCGTGATCCGATAGGGGTTATTCCTTTATATATAGGAAAAGATAAAGAGGGAAAAATCTACTTCGGCAGCGAGTTGAAAGCCCTTGAAGGATTTTGCGACGAATATGAAATATTTCTCCCCGGACATTACTTCTATAGTAAAGAGGGAAAAATGAAACGTTGGTATTCGCGCGACTGGACAGAATATGAAACCGTAAAAGAGAATGATGCACAAACCGTTGATGTGAAAATAGCATTAGAAGAGGCTGTACACCGCCAGTTAATGAGTGACGTACCGTACGGAGTGCTTCTTTCGGGAGGGTTGGATAGTTCTGTCATCTCCGCCATTGCCAAAAAATATGCGGCAAAGCGTATAGAAACAGACGGAGCGAGTGATGCGTGGTGGCCTCAACTCCACTCCTTCGCTATCGGACTAAAAGGTGCTCCCGATTTGATTAAAGCACGTGAAGTGGCTGAATATATCGGTACTGTCCATCACGAAATAAACTATACTGTTCAGGAAGGTTTGGATGCCCTGCGTGATGTCATTTATTTCATCGAGACATACGATGTAACCACGGTACGCGCTTCCACTCCCATGTACCTACTGGCACGTGTCATCAAATCGATGGGTATCAAAATGGTGTTGAGCGGTGAAGGCGCCGATGAAGTTTTCGGTGGTTATCTGTATTTCCACAAGGCTCCCACTCCACAGGCATTCCACGAAGAAACAGTACGTAAACTTTCAAAGTTGCACATGTACGATTGCCTCCGCGCCAATAAAAGTTTGTCAGCATGGGGAGTAGAAGGACGTGTTCCTTTCCTTGATAAAGAATTCCTCGACGTAGCCATGAACCTGAATCCGAAAGCTAAAATGTGCCCCGGAAAGGAAATTGAGAAACGGATTGTTCGCGAAGCCTTTGCCGAGATGTTACCGGAAAGTGTGGCGTGGAGACAAAAAGAGCAGTTCAGTGACGGTGTAGGATATTCATGGATTGACACATTGAGGGAAATCACAGCTGCTGCTGTGAGCGATCAGCAAATGGAACATGCTGCCGAACGCTTCCCTATCAACACGCCACAAAATAAAGAAGAATACTATTATCGCAGTATCTTTGAAGAGCATTTCCCCAGTGAAAGTGCAGCACGCACCGTACCCAGTGTTCCCAGTGTGGCCTGCTCCACAGCAGAAGCGCTGGCGTGGGATATTGCTTTCAGGAATCTGAATGAGCCTAGCGGACGTGCGGTGAGAGGAATACACGAAGAGGCCTATACTTAACTGATAAGAATAACAGAATCTGCTCTTTCTGTTATTCTTTTGTAACATTTCTATTTTAAAATCTCAAGGATTAACGCAGATTAGCATATTATTGTCTGATTTGCGTTTTCTTTTTTATAATTTTGAGGCCAAACCAAATTAAATCTATCAAACTTTTAAAAGACCAAACAAATGAATTTAAAAAAAATGATGATGGCTTCTGCCCTTCTAATGGTTGCTTGCTGTATGCAGGCACAGACAAAAGTGATAGCCCACCGTGGATTCTGGAAAACTCCGGGATCATCACAAAACAGTATTTCATCACTTCTAAAAGCAGATTCCATCGGTTGTTACGGTTCAGAATTTGACGTATGGATCGCTAAGGATAACAAGTTGGTGGTCAACCATGATCCTGTATACAAGATGAGACCGATGGAGTATTCCAAAGGTGACGCACTGACCGGACTTAAATTATCCAACGGAGAAAACTTACCCAGCCTGGAACAATATCTGGAAGCCGGGAAAAACTGTAATACCCGACTGATTCTCGAACTGAAAGCACATAGTAACAAGAAACGTGAAACCAAAGCCGTACAGGGAATCCTTGCCATGGTGAAGAAAATGGGACTGGAAAACCGCATGGAATATATCACGTTCTCCCTGCATGCCATGAAAGAGTTTATCCGCCTGGCTCCTGCCGGTACTCCGGTATTTTACCTTAACGGGGAACTGTCTCCCAAAGAATTAAAGGAACTCGGTGCTGCCGGTCTTGATTATCACATGGGAGTGATTAAGAAACACCCCGAATGGATCAAAGAAGCTCATGAACTCGGCTTGAAAGTAAATGTGTGGACTGTGGACGAAGTGGAAGATATGAAATCGCTGATCGAACAGAAAGTAGATTTCATTACCACCAACGAACCAGTCATCTTACAAGAAGAACTGAAAAAACATCAATAAGATAAAATCATTACAAAGTAAACTATTTAATCCGTCTTTAAAGAAACAGCTCGTTCCTTTAAAAGAAACAGGATGTTTCTCGGTGTCGAACGAAATAGGGCTTCGTGTGCCCCTTAGGGCATATGGAGCCTTTGTTGTACGTTTTCTATTTTT
>PPYF01114028.1_pt1 | contig 72185 bp, 69 predicted proteins | sample 1559871 | NCBI WGS metagenome assembly PPYF01 (sample SAMN08240021, study PRJNA423297) | Human gut metagenome, whole genome shotgun sequencing project.
CTCTTTAGCTCAGTTGGCCAGAGCACGTGATTTGTAATCTCGGGGTCGTTGGTTCGAATCCGACAAGAGGCTCAAAAAGAAACCGAAGAACAAAGATAGAACATCTGTCTTTATCATATTGTTTGAAAATAGTTCTTTTATTTCTTGATTTTGAAAAGGGCAAATACCAGAGTGGCCAAATGGGGCAGACTGTAAATCTGCTGGCTTACGCCTTCGGTGGTTCGAATCCATCTTTGCCCACAATCAGAGTGACAACTTTGGCAAGAATGCGGAAGTAGCTCAGTTGATAGAGCATTAGCCTTCCAAGCTGAGGGTCGCGGGTTTGAGCCCCGTCTTCCGCTCTCTTTTCTTGCTGTTATAGCTCAGTGGTAGAGCACTTCCTTGGTAAGGAAGAGGTCCCGGGTTCAAGTCCCGGTAACAGCTCATAAAGGATGTAAATGCTGATTATTAATCAAATAAATAACAAGTAAAGCTATGGCTAAAGAGAAATTTGAACGTACCAAACCGCATGTAAACATTGGTACAATCGGTCACGTAGACCACGGTAAGACAACGTTGACAGCTGCTATCACTACAGTGTTGGCAAAAAAAGGTCTTTCAGAATTGCGTTCTTTCGATTCTATCGACAACGCTCCTGAAGAAAAAGAAAGAGGTATTACTATCAATACTTCTCACGTTGAATATCAAACAGCTAACCGCCACTATGCACACGTAGACTGCCCGGGTCACGCCGACTACGTAAAGAACATGGTAACTGGTGCTGCTCAGATGGACGGTGCTATCATCGTTTGTGCTGCAACTGATGGTCCGATGCCTCAAACTCGCGAACACATTCTGTTGGCTCGTCAGGTAAACGTACCTCGTCTGGTTGTATTCTTGAACAAATGCGATATGGTAGACGACGAAGAAATGTTGGAACTCGTTGAAATGGAAATGAGAGAACTTCTTTCATTCTATGATTTCGACGGTGACAATACTCCTATCATCCGTGGTTCTGCTCTTGGCGCATTGAACGGTGTTGAAAAATGGGAAGATAAAGTTATGGAACTGATGGAAGCAGTTGATACTTGGATTCCACTTCCTCCGCGCGATGTTGATAAACCTTTCTTGATGCCGGTTGAAGACGTGTTCTCTATCACAGGTCGTGGTACTGTAGCAACAGGTCGTATCGAAACAGGTATCATCCACGTTGGTGATGAAATCGAAATCCTTGGTTTAGGTGAAGATAAGAAATCAGTTGTAACTGGTGTTGAAATGTTCCGTAAACTGTTGGATCAAGGTGAAGCTGGTGACAACGTAGGTCTTTTGCTTCGTGGTGTTGACAAGAACGAAATCAAACGTGGTATGGTTCTTTGTAAACCAGGTCAGATTAAACCGCACTCTAGATTCAAAGCTGAGGTTTATATCTTGAAGAAAGAAGAAGGTGGTCGTCACACTCCGTTCCACAACAAATACCGTCCTCAGTTCTACTTGCGTACTATGGACTGTACAGGTGAAATCACTTTGCCGGAAGGAACAGAAATGGTAATGCCGGGTGATAACGTAACTATTACAGTTGAGTTGATCTACCCAGTAGCATTGAACCCGGGTCTTCGTTTCGCTATCCGCGAAGGTGGACGTACGGTAGGTGCTGGTCAGATTACTGAAATTATCGACTAATATACAATAATTAATCAGTTCCCGGTTTTTCATCGGGAACTGATTATGTACACACGGGAGTAGCTCAGTTGGTAGAGCACCGGTCTCCAAAACCGGGTGTCGGGAGTTCGAGCCTCTCCTCCCGTGCTAATATTATTGAAATGAAAAAGGTAATAGCTTATATTAAAGAATCTTACGACGAACTTGTACATAAAGTATCGTGGCCTACGTATTCTGAACTTGCTAACAGTGCAGTAGTTGTTTTATATGCTTCCCTGCTTATTGCATTGGTAGTATGGGGTATGGATGTCTGTTTCCAGAACTTCATGGAAAAAATCGTTTATCCACATTAAAAAATTAGGAATTGAAAATGGCTGAGATTGAAAAGAAATGGTACGTTCTGCGTGCTATTAGTGGAAAAGAAGCTAAGGTAAAGGAATATCTTGAAGCTGATCTTAAGAACAGCGACCTTGGTGAATATGTATCTCAGGTATTGATTCCTACTGAAAAAGTTTACCAGGTTCGCAATGGCAAAAAAATTGTGAAGGAAAGAAGTTATCTTCCTGGTTACGTTTTGGTGGAGGCTGCTTTGGTTGGTGAGGTCGCTCATCACTTGCGCAACACTCCGAATGTGATAGGCTTTTTAGGTGGTTCCGAAAAACCGGTGCCTCTCAGACAATCAGAAGTGAATCGTATACTTGGTACAGTGGACGAACTGCAGGAAACGGGTGAAGAACTCAATATTCCGTACGTGGTGGGTGAAACTGTAAAAGTTACTTTTGGACCTTTTAGCGGATTCAGTGGCATCATTGAAGAAGTGAATAGCGAAAAAAAGAAACTAAAGGTCATGGTAAAGATATTCGGGCGCAAAACGCCGCTTGAATTGGGCTTTATGCAAGTGGAAAAGGAATAACACGGAATTGTTACGCTGTTGTTGTTCTTCGTTTAATGTTTATATATAAATCAATAAAAAAATGGCTAAAGAAGTTGCTGGACTAATCAAGTTACAGATTAAAGGAGGCGCTGCAAATCCATCACCTCCCGTTGGACCTGCTTTGGGTTCTAAGGGTATCAATATCATGGAATTTTGCAAGCAATTCAATGCCAGAACCCAAGACAAAGCAGGTAAAATTTTACCTGTTATCATTACTTACTACGCAGATAAGTCTTTCGATTTTGTAATCAAGACTCCTCCCGTTGCTATTCAATTACTTGAAGTAGCTAAGGTAAAGAGTGGTTCTGCTGAGCCTAACCGTAAGAAAGTTGCCGAGCTTACTTGGGAACAAGTTCGTACGATCGCTCAGGACAAAATGGTTGACTTGAACTGTTTTACTGTGGAAGCTGCCATGAGAATGGTTGCAGGTACAGCTAGAAGTATGGGTATCGCTGTAAAAGGGGAGTTCCCGGTTAATAACTAATAAACTTCAATTGTAATGGGTAAACTGACAAAAAATCAAAAGTTAGCTGCAGAAAAGATTGAAGCAGGGAAAGCATACTCACTGAAAGAAGCTGCATCTTTGGTAAAAGAAATCACTTTTTCCAAATTCGATGCTTCACTGGATATTGATGTACGTTTAGGGGTTGACCCGCGTAAAGCTAACCAGATGGTGAGAGGTGTTGTTTCACTTCCTCATGGTACTGGTAAAGAAGTGCGTGTGTTGGTACTTTGTACACCGGATGCTGAAGCTGCTGCAAAAGAAGCTGGTGCTGACTATGTTGGTCTTGACGAATATATTGAAAAGATCAAAGGTGGATGGACTGATATTGATGTAATCATCACTATGCCATCTATCATGGGTAAAATTGGTGCACTCGGTCGTGTACTCGGTCCTCGTGGATTGATGCCGAACCCTAAGAGTGGTACTGTAACTATGGATGTTGCTAAGGCTGTAAAAGAAGTAAAACAAGGTAAGATTGACTTTAAAGTTGATAAGAGCGGTATCGTTCACACTTCTATCGGTAAGGTATCATTCAGTCCTGATCAGATTCGCGACAACGCGAAAGAGTTCATCTCTACTCTGAACAAGCTGAAACCGACCGCAGCAAAGGGTACATATATTAAGAGTATTTATCTTTCTAGTACAATGAGTGCGGGTATTAAAATCGACCCGAAATCAGTGGATGAAATCTAATAAAACAGAGAAATAATGAGAAAGGAAGATAAAAGTACGATTATAGAGCAAATTGCTGCTACAGTAAAGGAATATGGTCACTTCTACTTGGTAGACGTTACAGCGATGAACGCTGCTGCTACCAGCGCATTGAGAAGAGATTGCTTTAAATCAGACATCAAATTGATGGTGGTTAAAAACACTCTGCTTCACAAAGCACTTGAAAGCCTGGAAGAAGACTTCTCACCTCTTTACGGTTCTTTGAAAGGTACTACTGCTGTTATGTTTACTAACACTGCAAACGTACCTGCTAAGTTAATCAAAGACAAAGCTAAAGATGGTATTCCCGGACTGAAAGCTGCATATGCAGAAGAAAGCTTCTATGTTGGTGCAGACCAATTGGATGCTCTCGTTGCAATCAAGAGTAAGAATGAAGTTATCGCCGATATCGTTGCACTGTTGCAATCTCCGGCCAAGAATGTTATTTCTGCTCTTCAATCAGGTGGTAACACCATTCACGGAGTTCTCAAGACTCTTGGTGAACGTACCGAAGCGTAAAAATGGAAAAAGGCGTCACAGCCTTGGGAATAACATCCCGAATAATTTTCAAAAATCAACAAGTATTTAAACATTAAAATCATACAAAAAATGGCAGATTTGAAAGCTTTTGCAGAACAATTAGTTAACTTGACAGTAAAAGAAGTTAATGAACTTGCAACTATCCTTAAAGAAGAATACGGTATTGAACCTGCTGCTGCAGCTGTAGCTGTTGCTGCTGGTCCTGCAGCTGGTGCTGCTGCTGTAGAAGAAAAAACTTCTTTCGACGTAGTATTGAAGAGCGCTGGTGCAGCTAAACTTCAGGTAGTTAAGGCCGTTAAGGAAGCTTGTGGTCTTGGTTTGAAAGAAGCTAAAGACTTGGTAGACGGTGCTCCTAGCACAGTAAAAGAAGGTTTGGCTAAAGACGAAGCAGAATCATTGAAGAAAACATTGGAAGAAGCTGGAGCTGAAGTTGAACTTAAATAACATTGGCCTGGTAATCAGGTAATTCGGTTAGGAATCCTTCACAAGAGGATTCTTAACCTTTTTGTGTATATATTTCAAATTAAGTTCTCCAAATTCATTGACAGATGTCTTCAAATACTGTAAATCAAAGAGTTAATTTTGCTTCGACTAAGAATCCGCTCGAATACCCGGATTTCCTGGAAGTACAATTGAAGTCATTCCAAGACTTTCTACAATTAGATACCCCACCTGAAAAGCGCAAGAATGAGGGATTGTATAAAGTATTTGCTGAAAACTTCCCTATTGCCGATACAAGAAACAATTTTGTTCTTGAGTTTCTGGACTATTATATTGATCCGCCGCGTTATACCATCGATGATTGTATAGAGCGTGGGCTTACTTATAGTGTTCCCTTAAAAGCGAAACTTAAGCTTTACTGTACGGACCCCGATCATGAGGATTTTGATACAGTGATTCAGGACGTATTCCTCGGCCCGATTCCTTATATGACTGATAAGGCTACTTTCGTCATTAACGGTGCCGAACGCGTAGTTGTGTCACAGCTTCACCGTTCTCCGGGTGTGTTCTTCGGTCAGAGTGTACATGCCAATGGTACGAAACTTTATTCGGCTCGTATTATTCCGTTTAAGGGTTCGTGGATTGAGTTTGCTACTGACATCAATAATGTGATGTACGCATACATCGACCGTAAGAAGAAATTGCCGGTAACGACTTTGTTGCGTGCAATTGGCTTCGAGAATGACAAAGATATTCTTGAGATTTTCAACCTTGCAGAAGATGTAAAGGTGAACAAGACAAATCTGAAGAAAGTGCTAGGTCGTAAATTGGCCGCACGTGTCTTGAAAACATGGATTGAAGATTTCGTTGATGAAGATACCGGTGAAGTGGTTTCTATTGAGCGTAACGAAGTTATTATCGATCGTGAAACCGTACTGGAAGAGGTGCATATTGATGAAATTTTGGAGTCGGGAGTTCAGAACATCCTTTTACATAAAGATGAACCGAACCAGTCCGATTTCTCTATCATATATAATACGCTGCAGAAGGACCCGAGTAACTCGGAAAAAGAAGCTGTGTTGTATATCTACCGTCAGTTGCGTAACGCCGATCCGGCTGATGACGCAAGTGCAAGGGAGGTTATCAACAACTTGTTCTTCTCTGAAAAGCGATATGACCTTGGTGATGTAGGTCGTTATAGAATCAACAAAAAGTTGAATCTGACGACTGATATGGACGTGCGTGTCCTCACGAAGGAAGATATCATTGAAATCATCAAATATCTGATTGAGCTGATTAACTCAAAAGCAGATGTGGATGATATTGACCACTTGAGTAACCGTCGTGTACGTACAGTAGGTGAGCAGCTTTCTAATCAGTTTGCTGTTGGTCTAGCTCGTATGTCTCGTACGATTCGTGAACGTATGAACGTTCGTGACAATGAAGTGTTTACTCCGATTGATTTGATTAACGCGAAGACAATCTCTTCTGTAATCAACTCATTCTTCGGAACGAATGCATTGTCTCAGTTCATGGACCAGACAAACCCCTTGGCTGAAATCACACACAAGCGTCGTATGTCTGCCCTTGGTCCTGGTGGTCTTTCCCGTGAACGTGCCGGATTTGAGGTTCGTGACGTTCACTACACACACTATGGTCGTCTTTGTCCGATTGAGACTCCTGAAGGTCCGAACATCGGTTTGATCTCTTCATTGTGTGTATTTGCTAAGATTAATGATCTGGGATTCATTGAAACTCCGTACCGTAAGGTGGAAAACGGAAAAGTGGATCTTTCTGATAACGGTCTGATTTATCTGACTGCTGAAGAAGAGGAAGAAAAGGTTATTGCACAGGGAAATGCTCCGTTGAATGATGACGGTACATTTGTGCGTAACAAAGTTAAATCTCGTCAGGATGCTGACTTCCCGGTTGTTGAACCGACAGAGGTTGATTTGATGGACGTTTCTCCTCAGCAGATTGCATCAATCGCGGCTTCATTGATTCCGTTCCTGGAACATGATGATGCTAACCGTGCATTGATGGGATCAAACATGATGCGCCAGGCGGTTCCTTTGTTGAGAAGTGAAGCGCCGATCGTAGGTACAGGTATCGAACGTCAGTTGGTAAGAGACTCTCGTACGCAGATTACTGCGGAAGGAGATGGTGTTGTTGACTACGTTGATGCTACTACTATCCGTATTTTGTATGACCGTACAGAAGACGAAGAATTCGTAAGTTTCGAACCTGCTTTGAAAGAATATAGAATACCTAAGTTCCGTAAGACTAACCAGAACATGACGATTGACTTGCGTCCGATTTGCGACAGAGGCCAACGTGTGAAGAAAGGTGACATCTTGACTGAAGGTTATTCTACTGAAAAGGGTGAATTGGCATTGGGTAAGAACCTGTTGGTTGCTTACATGCCTTGGAAAGGTTACAACTATGAGGATGCTATCGTATTGAACGAACGTGTGGTACGCGAAGACTTGTTGACTTCGGTTCACGTAGAGGAATATTCTCTGGAAGTTCGTGAAACAAAACGTGGTATGGAAGAGTTGACTTCTGATATCCCGAATGTAAGTGAAGAAGCTACTAAAGACCTGGATGAAAATGGTATCGTAAGAATCGGTGCTCGTATCGAGCCGGGTGATATCATGATTGGTAAGATTACACCGAAGGGTGAATCTGATCCTTCTCCGGAAGAAAAATTGCTTCGTGCCATCTTTGGTGATAAGGCAGGTGATGTGAAAGATGCTTCATTGAAAGCTTCTCCTTCTTTGAAAGGTGTTGTGATCGATAAGAAACTTTTCTCACGTGTGATTAAGAATCGTAGCTCAAAACTGGCCGATAAAGCATTGTTGCCTAAGATCGATGATGAATTTGAATCTAAGGTAGCTGATCTGAAACGTATCCTGGTTAAGAAACTGATGACTTTGACTGAAGGTAAGGTTTCTCAAGGTGTGAAGGATTATCTGGGTGCGGAAGTAATTGCGAAAGGTTCTAAGTTCAGTGCTTCTGATTTTGATTCACTTGACTTTACTTCTATTCAGTTAAGCAACTGGACCAGTGATGACCATATTAATGGTATGATTCGTGATCTGGTGATGAATTTCATTAAGAAATACAAAGAGCTGGATGCTGAATTGAAACGTAAGAAGTTTGCTATTACAATTGGTGATGAACTTCCAGCTGGTATTATCCAGATGGCAAAAGTATATATTGCTAAGAAGCGTAAGATTGGTGTGGGTGATAAGATGGCAGGTCGCCACGGTAACAAGGGTATTGTATCCCGCGTTGTTCGTCAGGAAGATATGCCGTTCTTGTCGGATGGTACTCCGGTTGACATCGTATTGAATCCGTTGGGTGTGCCTTCTCGTATGAACATTGGTCAGATTTTTGAAGCTGTATTAGGACGTGCCGGAAAAACATTGGGTGTGAAATTTGCAACTCCTATTTTCGATGGTGCTACAATGGAAGATCTGGATCAGTGGACAGACAAGGCAGGATTGCCTCGCTACTGTAAAACTTATCTTTGTGATGGTGGTACAGGTGAGCAATTTGACCAGGCAGCTACTGTGGGTGTGACTTACATGTTGAAGTTGGGCCACATGGTTGAAGACAAGATGCATGCTCGTTCTATCGGTCCGTACTCATTGATTACTCAGCAACCTCTTGGTGGTAAAGCACAGTTCGGTGGTCAGCGTTTTGGAGAAATGGAGGTTTGGGCACTCGAAGGTTTTGGTGCTGCTCATATCCTGCAGGAAATCCTTACTATCAAGTCTGATGACGTGGTAGGACGTTCGAAAGCTTATGAAGCAATTGTGAAAGGTGAACCGATGCCGCAACCTGGCATTCCGGAATCCTTGAACGTATTGTTACACGAGTTGAGAGGATTAGGTTTGAGTATCAACCTAGAATAAAATAATAAAGAATACGTGGTGTCAACAAGCCGATGACGGTCTGTTGACATCCGTGTCTTTTCAATTTCCAATGATTCAATTATCAAATCTCAATTATATAGAGTATGGCTTTTAGAAAAGAAAATAAGACGAAAAGTAATTTCTCGAAGATCTCAATTGGTCTGGCTTCTCCGGAAGAAATCCTTGAGAATTCGAGTGGTGAAGTTTTGAAGCCTGAAACCATTAATTACCGTACGTACAAACCCGAACGTGATGGTTTGTTCTGCGAGCGCATTTTTGGTCCTATCAAGGATTATGAATGTCATTGCGGTAAATACAAGCGTATCCGTTATAAAGGTATCGTCTGCGACCGTTGTGGTGTGGAAGTTACTGAAAAGAAAGTACGCCGTGAACGTATGGGACATATCCAGCTGGTTGTGCCGGTGGCTCACATCTGGTATTTCCGTTCGCTCCCTAATAAAATCGGTTATTTGCTCGGACTGCCGACGAAGAAACTGGATTCGATTATATACTACGAACGTTATGTTGTCATTCAGCCGGGTGTAAAAGCTGAAGACGGTGTAGCTGAATATGATTTGCTTTCGGAAGAAGAATATCTGGATATCCTGGATACACTTCCAAAAGATAATCAATATCTTGAAGATAATGATCCGAACAAGTTTGTTGCAAAGATGGGTGCTGAAGCTATCTATGATTTGCTGGCTCGTCTGGATCTGGATGCTTTGTCTTACGAATTGCGTCACCGTGCAGGTAACGATGCTTCACAGCAACGTAAGAATGAGGCTTTGAAACGTCTTCAGGTAGTAGAATCGTTCCGTGCATCACGTGGACGCAACAAACCGGAATGGATGATTGTACGTATCGTACCGGTTATCCCACCCGAACTTCGTCCGTTGGTTCCGTTGGATGGTGGTCGTTTTGCTACATCTGACTTGAACGACCTTTATCGTCGTGTGATTATCCGTAATAACCGTCTGAAACGATTGATTGAAATCAAGGCTCCGGAAGTGATCTTGCGTAATGAAAAACGTATGCTTCAGGAATCTGTCGATTCTTTGTTTGATAACTCACGTAAGTCAAGTGCTGTGAAGACAGACGCCAACCGCCCGTTGAAGTCATTGTCTGACAGCTTGAAAGGTAAACAAGGACGTTTCCGTCAGAACTTGCTGGGTAAACGTGTTGACTACTCTGCTCGTTCGGTAATCGTCGTAGGTCCGGAATTGAGAATGGGTGAATGCGGTATTCCTAAATTGATGGCTGCCGAATTGTACAAGCCGTTTATTATTCGTAAGCTCATCGAACGTGGTATCGTTAAGACTGTTAAGTCTGCCAAGAAGATCGTTGACCGCAAGGAACCGGTGATCTGGGATATTCTGGAACATGTAATGAAAGGACATCCGGTACTGTTGAACCGTGCTCCGACATTGCACCGTCTGGGTATTCAGGCTTTCCAGCCTAAGATGATCGAAGGTAAAGCTATTCAGTTGCACCCGTTGGCATGTACGGCATTCAATGCCGACTTTGACGGTGACCAGATGGCTGTTCACTTGCCTTTGAGTAATGAAGCAATTCTGGAAGCACAAATGTTGATGCTTCAATCACATAATATCTTGAATCCGGCAAACGGTGCGCCTATTACTGTGCCTGCACAGGATATGGTTCTTGGTTTGTACTATATTACTAAGTTGCGTGCTGGTGCGAAAGGTGAAGGTCTGACATTCTACGGACCGGAAGAGGCGTTGATCGCTTACAATGAAGGTAAGGTAGATATTCATGCTCCGGTGAAAGTTATCGTGAAAGACGTTGATGAAAATGGTAACATTGTAGACGTAATGCGCGAAACTTCGGTAGGACGTGTGATTGTGAATGAAATCGTTCCGCCTGAAGCTGGTTATATCAATACAATTATCTCTAAGAAATCTCTTCGTGATATTATTAGTGATGTAATTAAGGTATGTGGTGTGGCTAAGGCTGCCGACTTCCTGGACGGAATCAAGAACTTAGGTTATCAGATGGCGTTCAAGGGTGGTTTGTCATTCAACTTGGGTGATATTATCATTCCGAAGGAAAAAGAAACGTTGGTGCAGAAAGGTTACGACGAAGTAGAACAAGTCGTAAACAACTATAACATGGGTTTCATTACCAACAATGAACGTTACAACCAGGTAATCGATATCTGGACACATGTAAACTCTGAGTTGTCTAATATCCTGATGAAGACAATTTCTTCGGATGATCAGGGATTCAACTCTGTATATATGATGCTTGACTCTGGTGCCCGTGGTTCTAAAGAACAGATTCGTCAGTTGTCAGGTATGCGTGGTTTGATGGCAAAACCGCAGAAAGCAGGTGCTGAAGGTGGTCAGATCATCGAGAACCCGATTTTGTCAAACTTTAAAGAAGGACTTTCGGTGTTGGAGTACTTTATCTCTACCCATGGTGCTCGTAAAGGTTTGGCGGATACCGCTTTGAAGACTGCCGATGCCGGTTATCTGACTCGTCGTCTGGTGGACGTATCACACGATGTGATTATTACAGAAGAAGACTGCGGTACACTTCGCGGATTGGTTTGTACAGACCTTAAGAATAACGATGAAGTTATTGCTACCCTGTACGAACGTATCTTAGGACGTGTTTCCGTACATGATATTATCCATCCTACAACAGGTGAATTGCTTGTTGCCGGTGGTGAAGAAATCACTGAAGAAGTTGGTAAGAAGATTCAGGATTCTCCGATTGAGAGTGTTGAAATCCGCTCGGTATTAACTTGTGAAGCGAAGAAAGGTGTTTGTGCTAAATGTTACGGACGTAACCTGGCAACGAGCCGTATGGTTCAGAGAGGTGAAGCTGTCGGTGTAATTGCAGCTCAGTCTATTGGTGAGCCGGGTACACAGTTGACATTGCGTACATTCCACGCCGGTGGTACTGCTGCGAATATTGCTGCTAATGCAAGTATCGTTGCTAAAAACAATGCACGTCTTGAATTTGAAGAGTTGCGTACGGTAGATATCGTTGACGAGATGGGTGAATCAGCTAAAGTGGTAGTAGGTCGTTTGGCCGAAGTGCGCTTTGTGGATGTGAACACAGGTATCGTTCTTTCTACTCATAACGTTCCTTATGGTTCAACACTGTACGTTGGTGACGGTGATTTGGTAGAGAAAGGCAAACTGATTGCTAAGTGGGACCCGTTCAACGCTGTAATTATCACAGAAGCAACTGGTAAGATCGAATTTGAGGGCGTAATTGAAAACGTTACTTATAAGGTTGAATCGGATGAAGCAACAGGTCTTCGTGAAATTATTATTATTGAATCCAAGGATAAAACTAAAGTTCCTACAGCTCATATCTTAACAGAGGACGGTGATTTGATCCGTACTTATAACTTACCGGTAGGTGGTCACGTAATCATCGAGAATGGCCAGAAGGTAAAAGCTGGTGAAGTAATCGTGAAGATTCCGCGTGCTGTTGGTAAAGCGGGTGATATCACGGGTGGTCTTCCTCGTGTTACTGAATTGTTTGAAGCTCGTAACCCGTCAAATCCGGCTGTCGTTTCTGAAATTGACGGTGAGGTAACAATGGGTAAGATCAAGCGCGGTAACCGTGAGATCATTGTAACTTCTAAGACTGGTGAGGTTAAGAAATATCTGGTTGCACTGTCTAAGCAGATTCTGGTACAGGAAAATGACTATGTACGTGCAGGTACTCCGTTGTCTGACGGTGCTACTACTCCAGCAGATATTTTGGCAATTAAAGGTCCTACAGCTGTACAAGAATATATTGTGAATGAAGTTCAGGATGTATACCGCTTGCAGGGTGTGAAGATCAATGATAAGCACTTCGAGATTATCGTTCGTCAGATGATGCGCAAGGTTCAGATTGATGAACCGGGAGATACTCGTTTCCTCGAACAGCAAGTCGTAGACAAGCTGGAATTCATGGAAGAAAATGATCGTATCTGGGGTAAGAAAGTCGTAGTGGATGCTGGTGATTCTCAAAATATGCAAGCTGGTCAGATTGTAACTGCCCGCAAGTTGCGTGATGAGAACAGTATGTTGAAACGTCGTGACTTGAAACCGGTTGAGGTTCGTGACGCTGTTGCTGCTACCTCTACTCAGATCCTTCAGGGTATCACACGTGCTGCTTTGCAGACTTCAAGCTTTATGTCGGCTGCTTCCTTCCAGGAAACAACGAAAGTCTTGAATGAGGCTGCTATCAACGGTAAGATCGATAAGTTGGAAGGTATGAAGGAAAATGTGATCTGTGGTCACTTGATTCCTGCAGGTACCGGTCAGCGCGAATTCGAAAAACTCATCGTTGGATCAAAAGAAGAGTATGACCGTATCTTGGCTAACAAGAAAACAGTACTTGACTACAATGAAGTAGAATAAATACAATTCAATTGACTATATGAGAAGGAGCGATTGCCAGATTGGGTAATTGCTCCTTTTTTTTATTTCTTTTTTACTTGTGTGTATTACCATTAGTCTCAGGAAAAATGTGTTATTTTGCAGGATAACTTTTTAATCATATAAAATATGGAAGAACAAAATAACAACGGACAATTACAGATTGAATTGAGAGAAGAGGTAGCGCAGGGAACTTATGCAAATCTAGCTATTATTACTCATTCTAGTTCTGAATTCATCCTTGACTTCGTGCGCGTAATGCCGGGTATACCGAAGGCTGGTGTGCAATCTCGCATTATTGTGGCTCCAGAACACGCAAAACGCCTGCTGCGGGCATTGGAGGACAATATAGCAAAGTATGAACGGGTATTCGGTCCGATTCGTACTTCAGATGAACCTTCTCTTCCTCCCTTGGCGGGTGTAAAAGGCGAAGCGTGAGGATGATATAGAAACATTAAAAAAGAAAAAAAAGTTGTAGCGCATTGAATATTCAAATATTATTCGTATTTTTGCAGCCCAAAATGTATAGTTACGAAATTAATATAACAATAATATAAATCAAAAAACAATTAAAATGCCTACAATTCAGCAATTAGTAAGAAAAGGACGCGAAGTGCTGGTGGAGAAAAGTAAATCTCCAGCCTTGGATTCATGTCCTCAAAGACGTGGCGTTTGCGTGAGAGTATATACTACTACTCCGAAGAAGCCGAACTCTGCAATGCGTAAAGTAGCTCGTGTACGTTTGACTAACCAAAAAGAGGTGAACTCATACATTCCGGGAGAAGGACACAACTTGCAGGAACACTCAATCGTTTTGGTACGTGGTGGTCGTGTAAAAGACCTTCCGGGTGTACGTTATCACATCGTTCGTGGTACACTTGATACAGCAGGTGTTGCTGGCCGTACTCAAAGACGTTCTAAGTATGGTGCTAAGCGTCCGAAACCAGGACAAGCTGCTGCTCCTGCTAAAGGTAAGAAGAAATAAGGATTAAGACCTGATTAAAATTAAAGTAATAACTTACGTTTTAGTTTGTTGGAAATGCTAAAGGTTGAGTAAATTCTCCGGAGGGAGAGTTGAAGAAGTCAAGAAGTAGACAACCAAGAACAAAAACATTATTTTTCAAACAAATGAGAAAAGCAAAACCAAAAAAACGCGTAATCCTTCCGGATCCCGTGTTTAATGACCAAAAGGTTTCTAAGTTCGTGAACCACTTGATGTATGATGGAAAGAAAAATACATCTTATGAAATCTTTTATGCCGCTCTGGAAACAGTGAAAGTAAAACTTCCTAACGAAGAAAAATCTGCTCTCGAAATCTGGAAAAAGGCTTTGGATAATGTAACTCCGCAAGTGGAAGTAAAGTCTCGCCGTGTAGGTGGTGCTACTTTCCAAGTTCCTACTGAAATCCGTCCGGATCGTAAAGAATCAATTTCAATGAAGAATCTGATTCTGTTTGCTCGTAAAAGAGGTGGTAAATCAATGGCTGACAAGTTGGCTGCTGAAATTATGGATGCCTTCAATGAACAAGGCGGTGCATACAAACGTAAAGAAGACATGCATAGAATGGCAGAAGCTAACCGTGCATTTGCTCATTTTAGATTCTAATACTGTAAGAAACCAAATATAAACTTAAAGTAAAGGAATTAGAAGATGGCTAAACATGATTTACATTTAACTCGTAATATCGGTATCATGGCTCACATCGATGCCGGAAAAACAACTACTTCTGAACGTATCCTGTTCTACACTGGATTGACTCACAAAATTGGTGAAGTTCATGACGGTGCTGCTACTATGGACTGGATGGCACAGGAGCAAGAACGTGGTATCACTATTACGTCTGCTGCTACAACAACAAGATGGCAATATGCTGGTGATACTTATAAAATTAACTTGATTGACACTCCGGGACACGTTGACTTTACCGCAGAGGTAGAACGTTCATTGCGTATTCTTGATGGAGCTGTAGCTGCTTACTGTGCTGTTGGTGGTGTTGAACCTCAATCAGAAACAGTATGGCGTCAAGCTGATAAATATAACGTTCCTCGTATTGCTTATGTAAATAAGATGGACCGTTCTGGTGCTGACTTCTTTGAAGTAGTTCGCCAGATGAAGGATGTTCTTGGAGCTAATCCATGTCCTATTGTTGTTCCTATCGGTGCTGAAGAATCTTTCAAAGGTCTTGTTGACCTTGTTAAAATGAAAGCTATTTATTGGCATGATGAAACAATGGGGGCTGATTATAGTGTAGAAGAAATCCCGGCTGACCTTGTTGATGAAGCTAATGAATGGAGAGATAAGATGCTTGAAAAAGTAGCTGAATTTGATGATGCTTTGATGGAGAAATATTTCGATGATCCTTCTACTATTACTGAAGAAGAAGTATTGAGAGCTCTTCGCAATGCAACAGTTCAAATGGCTGTAGTTCCTATGCTTTGTGGATCTTCTTTCAAGAATAAGGGTGTTCAGACATTGCTTGACTATGTTTGTGCTTTCTTGCCTTCTCCACTGGATGCAGAGAATGTTATCGGTACAAATCCTGATACGGGAGCTGAAGAAGATCGTAAGCCAAGTGATGATGAAAAAACATCTGCTTTGGCATTTAAGATCGCAACTGACCCATATGTAGGTCGTTTGACTTTCTTCCGTGTTTATTCAGGTAAAATTGAAGCAGGTTCTTATATCTACAACTCTCGCTCTGGTAAGAAAGAACGTGTTTCTCGTCTGTTCCAGATGCACTCTAACAAACAGAATCCGGTTGAAGTAATCGGTGCTGGTGATATTGGCGCAGGTGTAGGTTTTAAAGATATTCACACTGGTGATACTCTGTGTGATGAAAACGCTCCGATCGTACTTGAATCTATGGACTTCCCGGAACCAGTTATTGGTATCGCTGTAGAGCCTAAGACTCAGAAGGATATGGATAAACTGTCTAATGGTTTGGCTAAATTGGCTGAAGAAGATCCGACGTTTACTGTGAAGACAGACGAACAGACAGGTCAGACAGTTATTTCTGGTATGGGTGAGCTTCACTTGGATATCATTATTGATCGTTTGAAACGTGAATTCAAGGTAGAATGTAACCAGGGTAAACCGCAGGTTAACTACAAAGAAGCTATCACGAAGACAGTTAATTTGCGTGAAGTATATAAGAAACAGTCTGGTGGACGTGGTAAGTTTGCTGATATCATCGTGAACATTGGTCCGGCTGATGCAGACTTCACTTTGGGTGGTTTGCAGTTTGTTGACGAAGTGAAAGGTGGTAACATTCCTAAGGAATTTATTCCTGCAGTTCAGAAAGGTTTTGCAAATGCTATGAAGAGTGGCGTTTTGGCAGGTTATCCGCTGGATTCATTGAAAGTGACTTTGATTGATGGTTCATTCCACCCGGTTGACTCTGATCAGTTGTCATTCGAAATCTGTGCAATGCAGGCTTATAAAAATGCATGTGCTAAGGCAGGTCCAGTTTTGATGGAGCCTATTATGAAACTGGAAGTTGTAACTCCGGAAGAAAACATGGGTGATGTTATCGGTGACTTGAACAAACGTCGTGGACAGGTTGAAGGTATGGAATCTAGTCGTTCTGGTGCTCGTATCGTGAAGGCAATGGTTCCGCTGGCAGAAATGTTTGGTTATGTAACAGCTTTACGTACTATCACTTCTGGTCGTGCAACTTCATCAATGACTTACTCTCATCACGCTCAACTTTCTTCTTCTATTGCCAAGACTGTATTGGAAGAAGTAAAAGGACGTGCTGATTTACTCTAAAATATCTAAAGCAGCAGGCTAGCGAATGACTCTTAGCCTGCCGCTTTATCTTATTATAAATGTATTAATTAAAAAAAAATAATGAGTCAGAAAATTAGAATTAAATTGAAATCTTACGACCACAACTTGGTTGACAAGTCAGCTGAGAAAATTGTAAGAACTGTAAAAGCTACAGGTGCTATTGTTAGCGGTCCGATACCTCTGCCTACGCACAAGCGTATCTTTACTGTGAACCGTTCGACTTTCGTAAACAAAAAGTCTCGTGAGCAATTTGAACTCTCTTCTTATAAGAGATTGATCGACATCTATAGCTCAACAGCTAAGACAGTAGATGCTCTGATGAAGTTGGAATTGCCAAGTGGTGTGGAAGTAGAAATTAAAGTTTGATAATTAAAAATTAGTGAAATGCCAGGATTATTAGGAAAAAAAATCGGAATGACATCCGTTTTCAGTGCCGATGGTAAAAATGTACCATGCACTGTTATCGAAGCAGGTCCTTGTGTTGTTACTCAAGTTAAAACTGTAGAAAAAGATGGCTATGCAGCTGTTCAGTTGGGTTTCCAAGACAAAAAGGAAAAACATACAACTAAACCGTTGATGGGACATTTTAAAAGAGCAGGAGTAACACCGAAGAGACACTTGGCTGAGTTCAAAGAATTTGGAACAGATTTGAATCTGGGTGATACTATTACCGTAGAGATGTTTAACGATGCTAACTTTGTTGACGTTGTTGGAACTTCTAAAGGTAAAGGTTTCCAGGGTGTAGTAAAAAGACATGGTTTTGGTGGTGTGGGTCAGGCTACTCACGGACAGCACAACCGCGCTCGTAAACCGGGTTCTATTGGTGCTTGTTCTTACCCTGCAAAAGTATTCAAGGGAATGCGCATGGGTGGACAACTTGGTGGTGACAGAGTCACTGTACAAAACTTGCAGATATTAAAAGTAATCGCGGATCATAACCTTCTTTTGATTAAAGGTTCTATCCCGGGTTGCAAAGGTTCAATCGTATTAATTGAGAAATAATGGAAGTTAACGTATATAACATTAAAGGTGAAGACACTGGGAGAAAGGTTACGTTAAACGAATCTATCTTCGGAATTGAGCCCAACGACCACGCTATCTATTTGGACGTAAAACAATTTATGGCCAATCAGCGTCAGGGTACTCATAAGTCAAAAGAAAGAAGTGAAATCAGTGGTTCAACTCGTAAGATCGGTCGCCAGAAAGGTGGTGGCGGAGCTCGTCGTGGTGATATGAACTCACCGGTTCTTGTAGGTGGTGCCCGCGTTTTCGGTCCGAAACCAAGAGACTACTTCTTCAAGTTGAATAAAAAAGTTAAGACATTGGCTCGTAAGTCAGCTTTGTCTTATAAAGCTCAAAACGATGCAATCGTTGTCGTTGAGGATTTCACATTTGAAGCTCCTAAGACAAAAGATTTCGTTGCAATGACAAAAAATCTTAAAGTTTCCGATAAAAAGCTACTTGTAATTTTACCGGAAGCAAATAAAAACGTATATTTGTCAGCTCGTAACATTGAGGGAGCTAATGTGCAGACTATCTCGGGATTAAATACTTACAGAGTATTGAATGCTGGGGTTGTTGTGCTTACTGAAAACTCTCTGAAGGCTATTGACAATATCTTAATTTAAAAAGGAGGCTTAAATAATGGGAATTATTATTAAACCGTTGGTAACAGAGAAAATGACTGCAATCACAGATAAGCTGAATCGTTTCGGCTTTGTTGTACGTCCTGAAGCTAACAAACTGGAAATTAAGAAGGAAATTGAAGCTCTTTATAATGTTACAGTAGTTGATGTGAATACTGTGAAGTATGCTGGCAAAAATAAGAGCCGTTATACCAAAGCAGGTATCATCAATGGTCGTACGAATGCTTTCAAAAAAGCAATCGTGACATTGAAAGAAGGAGATACTATTGATTTTTATAGCAATATTTAATAAAAATGGCAGTACGTAAATTTAAGCCCACAACACCGGGGCAAAGACATAAAATTATTGGTACTTTCGAAGAAATTACTGCATCAGTACCAGAAAAGTCTCTTGTATATGGTAAGAAATCATCTGGAGGTCGTAACAGCGAAGGTAAGATGACTATGCGCTACATTGGTGGCGGTCATAGAAAGGTGATTAGAATTGTTGATTTCAAGAGAAATAAGGACGGTGTTCCAGCAGTAGTTAAAACAATTGAATACGATCCGAATCGTTCGGCTCGTATCGCTCTGTTATTTTACGCTGATGGAGAAAAAAGATATATTATTGCTCCCAATGGATTGCAAGTTGGTGCGACTCTGATGTCAGGTGAAACAGCAGCGCCAGAGATTGGTAATGCTCTTCCTCTTCAAAACATTCCGGTGGGTACTGTGATTCACAATATCGAATTACGTCCGGGACAGGGTGCTGCTCTGGTTCGTTCAGCTGGTAACTTTGCTCAGTTGACTTCTCGTGAGGGTAAGTATTGTGTAATTAAGTTGCCTTCAGGTGAAGTTAGACAGATTCTTAGCACTTGTAAAGCTACTATCGGTAGTGTAGGTAACTCTGATCATGGATTGGAAAGTTCAGGTAAAGCTGGACGTTCTCGTTGGCAAGGACGTCGTCCTCGTAACCGTGGTGTTGTAATGAACCCGGTTGATCACCCGATGGGTGGTGGTGAAGGACGTGCTTCTGGAGGTCACCCAAGATCACGTAAGGGATTGTACGCTAAGGGACTTAAGACTAGAGCTCCTAAGAAACAGTCGTCTAAGTACATTATTGAGAGAAGAAAAAAGTAATCTGATTAATTGAGTAAACTATGAGTCGTTCATTAAAAAAAGGTCCATATATTAACGTTAAGCTTGAAAAGAGAATTCTTGCCATGAATGAATCAGGTAAGAAAGTCGTAGTAAAGACTTGGGCCAGAGCTTCAATGATTTCGCCTGATTTTGTAGGCCATACAGTTGCAGTTCACAATGGAAATAAATTTATTCCTGTTTATGTTACCGAGAATATGGTAGGACACAAGTTGGGCGAATTTGCTCCAACTCGTACATTCAGAGGACACGCTGGTAACAAGAAAAGATAACAGGATTTATTTGAAATAATAAAGTAATAAATAATAATGGGAGCAAGAAAAAAAATATCGGCTGAAAAGAGAAAAGAAGCCCTTAAGACCATGTATTTTGCAAAATTGCAAAATGTTCCTACTTCTCCGCGTAAGATGCGTCTGGTTGCAGACATGATCCGTGGTATGGAAGTGAACAGAGCACTTGGTGTTTTGAAATTTTCTTCAAAAGAAGCTGCTGCAAGAGTGGAAAAATTGCTTCGCTCTGCAATTGCTAACTGGGAACAGAAAAACGAACGTAAAGCGGAAAGTGGCGAGTTGTTCGTAACACAGATTTTTGTTGATGGTGGAGCTACACTCAAAAGAATGAGACCGGCACCACAGGGTAGAGGTTATAGAATTCGCAAACGTTCAAATCACGTAACATTGTTCGTTGGTGCTAAAAGTAATAACGAAGATCAAAATTAAGGTAGATGGGACAAAAAGTTAATCCAATAAGCAACCGTTTAGGAATTATCAGAGGATGGGATTCTAACTGGTATGGTGGAAATGATTACGGTGATTCTTTGCTGGAAGATAGCAAAATCCGTAAATATCTTAATGCAAGACTTGCAAAAGCAAGTGTATCAAGAATCGTAATTGAACGTACGCTGAAGCTCGTTACTATTACTGTTTGCACTGCTCGCCCGGGTATTATTATCGGTAAAGGTGGCCAAGAAGTTGATAAGTTAAAAGAGGAGTTGAAGAAGGTTACCGACAAAGATATTCAAATCAATATCTTTGAAGTGAAGAGACCGGAACTGGATGCTGTGATTGTTGCTAACAACATCGCTCGTCAGGTTGAAGGTAAAATTGCCTATCGCCGTGCCATCAAAATGGCTATCGCAAACACAATGCGTATGGGTGCTGAAGGTATCAAAATTCAGATTTCAGGACGTTTGAATGGAGCTGAAATGGCCCGTTCTGAAATGTATAAAGAAGGAAGAACTCCGTTGCACACTTTCAGAGCTGATATCGACTACTGTCATGCAGAAGCATTGACTAAAGTAGGTCTTTTAGGTATCAAAGTTTGGATTTGTAGAGGTGAAGTGTTTGGTAAGAAAGAATTGGCTCCGAACTTTACACAAAGCAAAGAAAGTGGTCGTGGAAACAATAGTGGAAACAACGGCGGAAAGAACTTCAAAAGAAAGAAAAATAATCGCTAAACGAATTTGAATTTTAGGAAACTATGTTACAACCGAAAAAGACAAAATTCAGAAGACAACAAAAAGGCCGTCAGAAAGGTAATGCCCAGAGAGGCAACCAGCTGGCCTTTGGTTCTTTTGGCATAAAGGCTTTGGAGACTAAGTGGATTACAGGCCGTCAGATCGAAGCTGCTCGTATTGCAGTAACAAGATATATGCAACGTCAAGGACAGATCTGGATCCGTATATTCCCGGATAAACCGATCACTAGAAAACCTGCCGATGTACGTATGGGTAAAGGTAAAGGTGCTCCAGAGGGATTTGTGGCTCCTGTGACTCCAGGTAGAATCATTATTGAAGCTGAAGGAGTATCTTACGAAATCGCGAAAGAAGCATTGCGCTTAGCTGCTCAAAAGCTTCCTATTACAACGAAGTTTGTCGTAAGACGTGATTATGATATTCAAAATCAAAATGCGTAAGTGTTATGAAAATTGCAGAAATAAAAGAAATGACTACTAATGATTTAGTAGAAAGAGTAGAGGCGGAAACAGCTAATTATAACCAAATGGTTATTAATCATTCTATTTCTCCTTTGGAAAATCCTGCTCAAATCAAACAATTACGCAGGACTATTGCGCGTATGAAAACAGAATTGCGCGAAAGAGAACTTAACAATAAATGATCAGCTTGATGGAAGCAAGAAATTTAAGAAAAGAAAGAACAGGGGTTGTGTTAAGCAATAAGATGGATAAGACCATCACAGTTGCTGCCAAATTTAAGGAAAAACACCCTATATATGGTAAGTTCGTTAGTAAAACGAAGAAGTACCATGCTCACGATGAAAAGAATGAATGCAATATCGGTGATACTGTAAGCATCATGGAAACTCGTCCTTTGAGCAAGACTAAAAGATGGAGATTAGTAGAAATAATTGAAAGAGCTAAGTAATTATGATACAAGTAGAATCCAGACTTACAGTATGTGATAACAGTGGAGCGAAAGAGGCGTTGTGTATCCGCGTTTTGGGTGGTACAGGTCGTCGTTATGCTTCAGTGGGGGATGTCATTGTAGTTTCAGTGAAGAGTGTTATCCCTTCTAGTGATGTTAAAAAAGGTGCAGTATCAAAGGCTTTGATTGTACGTACAAAGAAAGAAATCCGTCGTCCTGATGGTTCTTATATACGTTTTGATGATAATGCTTGCGTGTTGTTGAATAATGCAGGTGAAATTAGAGGTAGTCGTATTTTCGGTCCTGTAGCAAGAGAACTTCGTGCTACAAACATGAAAGTTGTGTCACTTGCGCCTGAGGTACTTTAATTTGTAAAAGATTTAAGTAATGAGTAAATTACATATTAAAAAAGGCGATACAGTTTACGTAAATGCTGGCGAAGATAAGGGCAAAACTGGTCGTGTATTGAAGGTTCTTGTTAAAGAAGGACGTGCATTTGTAGAAGGTATCAATATGGTATCTAAAAGCACAAAACCGAATGCTAAGAATCCGCAAGGTGGTATCGTGAAGCAGGAAGCTTCTATCCACATTTCAAACTTGAACCCGGTTGATCCAAAAACTGGTAAAGCAACGCGTATTGGGAGAAAAAAGAGTTCGGAAGGAACTTTAGTGCGTTATTCTAAAAAATCAGGAGAGGAGATTAAGTAATGAGTAATACTGCTAGTCTTAAGAAAGAATATGCAGAGCGTATAGCACCTGCATTGAAATCACAGTTCCAGTATTCTTCTACAATGCAGGTACCCGTACTTAAGAAGATTGTTATCAATCAAGGGTTAGGTATGGCTGTTGCTGATAAGAAGATTATCGAAGTTGCAATCAATGAAATGACAGCTATCACAGGTCAGAAAGCTGTAGCTACCATTTCTCGTAAAGATATCGCAAACTTTAAGTTGCGTAAAAAAATGCCGATTGGTGTTATGGTAACTTTACGTCGTGAAAGAATGTACGAATTCCTTGAAAAATTGGTTCGTGTAGCTCTTCCTCGTATTCGTGACTTCAAAGGTATCGAAAGTAAGTTTGATGGTAAAGGTAACTATACCCTTGGTATTCAGGAACAAATCATTTTCCCTGAAATAAATATCGATAGTATTACAAGAATTCTCGGAATGAATATTACCTTTGTAACCTCTGCGGAAACAGATGAAGAAGGTTATGCTTTGCTGAAGGAATTCGGTTTACCTTTTAAAAACGCTAAAAAAGACTAATAGATATGGCAAAGGAATCAATGAAAGCACGTGAAGTAAAACGTGCTAAATTAGTAGCCAAATACGCCGAAAGAAGAGCTGCTTTGAAGCAAATCGTAAGAACAGGTGATCCTGCTGATGCTTTTGAAGCTGCACAGAAGTTGCAAGAGTTGCCAAAGAATTCTAATCCGATTCGTATGCACAACCGTTGCAAACTGACTGGACGTCCTAAAGGTTATATTCGTCAATTCGGAATTTCGAGAATTCAATTCCGTGAGATGGCATCTAACGGACTGATCCCAGGCGTAAAAAAAGCAAGCTGGTAATTATTGTTTAAATATTGTCAGGGTAGTCCTGATTAATTTAATTTATTTTTATATGACTGATCCAATAGCAGATTATTTAACGAGGTTGCGGAACGCGATTGGTGCAAAGCACAGAGTTGTTGAAGTTCCCGCTTCGAACTTGAAAAAAGAAATCACTAAGATTCTTTTTGAAAAAGGCTACATTCTTAATTATAAGTTTGTAGAAGATGGTCCTCAAGGAACTATTAAGGTTGCCTTGAAGTATGATTCTGTTAACAAAGTTAACGCAATCAAAAAGTTAGAAAGAATATCTTCTCCGGGTATGCGTAAGTATACTGGTTACAAAGATATGCCGCGTGTTATTAATGGGCTGGGTATTGCTATAATATCTACTTCCAAAGGTGTAATGACTAACAAAGAGGCTGCAGAACTGAAGATCGGTGGTGAAGTCTTGTGTTATGTATATTAATTAGGAGGAATTAGAATGTCAAGAATAGGAAAATTACCCATTAGTATCCCTGCTGGAGTGACAGTCACTCTGAAGGATAATGTGGTTACCGTAAAGGGACCCAAAGGCGAAATGAGCCAATATGTGAATCCTGCTATCAATGTTGCCATTGAAGACGGACACGTAACTTTAACAGAAAACGATAAAGAAATGCTTGATAACCCAAAGCAAAAACATGCTTTCCACGGTTTGTATCGTTCTTTGGTTCACAACATGGTTGTGGGCGTATCTGAAGGATACAAGAAGGAACTGGAACTTGTTGGTGTAGGTTATCGTGCTTCTAACCAAGGTAACATCATTGAGCTTGCTTTAGGTTATACACACAATATTTTCATTCAATTACCTGCTGAGGTAAAAGTTGAAACTAAGTCTGAAAGAAATAAGAATCCTCTTATTATATTGGAATCGTGTGACAAACAATTGCTTGGTCAAGTTTGCTCTAAAATACGTTCTTTCCGTAAGCCTGAACCATACAAGGGTAAAGGTATTAAGTTTGTTGGCGAAGTAATTCGTAGAAAGTCTGGTAAATCAGCCGGCGCTAAGTAATTCATATAAAATTAGATTATTATGACAACAAAAATAGAAAGACGAGTTAAGATCAAATATAGAGTACGCAACAAAATTTCAGGTACTACTGAATGTCCGCGTATGAGTGTATTTAGAAGTAACAAGCAAATTTATGTCCAGATTATCGATGATCTTTCTGGTAAGACACTGGCTGCCGCTTCTTCTTTAGGTTTGACTGATAAAGTTGCTAAAAAAGAACAAGCTGCTAAAGTGGGTGAAATGATTGCTAAAAAGGCTCAGGAAGCAGGTATAACTACTGTTGTTTTCGACCGTAATGGTTACTTGTATCATGGGAGAGTAAAAGAAGTAGCTGATGCTGCTCGTAACGGTGGACTTAAATTTTAATCATTATGGCAGGAGTTAATAATAGAGTTAAGATTACTAACGATATAGAACTGAAAGATAGATTGGTTGCTATTAATCGTGTTACTAAAGTTACCAAAGGTGGTAGAACTTTTAGTTTCTCTGCAATCGTTGTTGTAGGTAACGAAGAAGGTATCATTGGTTGGGGACTTGGTAAAGCAGGTGAAGTAACAGCTGCTATCGCTAAAGGTGTTGAATCAGCTAAAAAGAACCTGGTGAAAGTGCCTATTTTGAAAGGTACTGTTCCTCATGAACAATCAGCTAGATTTGGTGGTGCTGAAGTATTCATCAAACCTGCATCTCACGGCACCGGTGTTGTAGCTGGTGGTGCTATGCGTGCTGTATTGGAAAGTGTTGGTGTTACTGACGTTTTGGCTAAATCTAAAGGTTCTTCAAATCCGCACAACCTTGTTAAAGCTACAATCGAAGCTTTGAGTGAAATGCGTGATGCAAGAATGGTTGCTCAGAACAGAGGTATTAGTGTTGAAAAAGTATTTAGAGGATAAGGAGGAGATATGTCAACTATAAAGATTAAACAAGTTAAAAGTAGAATTGGTGCTCCAGCTGATCAGAAAAGAACTCTCGATGCACTGGGACTTCGTAAACTGAACCGTGTGGTTGAACACGAAAGCACTCCTTCAATTCTTGGGATGGTAGATAAAGTAAAACACTTGGTTGCCATTGTTAAGTAATTATTTGTTGAATAATAAAACGAAATTACAATATGAACTTAAGTAATTTAAAACCTGCAGAGGGATCTACTAAGACAAGAAAAAGAATTGGACGTGGAACTGGTTCTGGCTTAGGCGGTACTTCTACAAGAGGTCATAAGGGAGCTAAATCAAGATCTGGATACTCTAAGAAGATCGGTTTTGAAGGTGGTCAGATGCCTCTTCAACGTCGAGTTCCTAAATTTGGTTTCAAGAATATCAATCGTGTAGAATATAAAGCCATCAATCTGGATACTATCCAGAAACTTGCTGAAGCTAAGAGCTTGGCAAAAATTGGTGTAAACGACTTTATCGAAGCAGGATTTATATCTTCAAATCAGTTGGTAAAAGTATTGGGTAACGGAACTCTGACTAACAAGCTGGAAGTAGAAGCTCATGCATTCTCTAAGACTGCAACTGCTGCTATTGAAGCTGCTGGTGGAACTGTAGTAAAACTCTGATTCAATGAGAAAAGCTATTGAAACATTAAAGAATATATGGAAGATTGAGGATCTGAGACAGCGGATCCTCATCACCATATTGTTTGTGGCAATTTACCGTTTCGGATCATATGTCGTATTACCGGGTATCAATCCGGCAATGCTGGCAAAATTGCACGAACAAACAAGTGAAGGCCTTTTAGCCTTGTTAAATATGTTCTCTGGAGGAGCATTTTCTAATGCCTCTATTTTTGCATTAGGAATCATGCCTTATATCTCTGCATCTATCGTAATCCAGTTGTTGGGAATCGCTGTGCCGTATTTCCAGAAGTTGCAACGCGAAGGTGAGAGCGGCAGAAGAAAAATGAATCAATATACTCGTTATTTGACGATTGCTATATTGTTAGTTCAGGCCCCTTCTTATTTGCTCAATCTTAAAATGCAGGCTGGCCCTTCCTTAAATGCTTCATTAGATTGGACTCTGTTTATGGTTACCTCTACCATTATTTTGGCAGCAGGTAGTATGTTTATTTTGTGGCTTGGTGAAAGAATTACTGATAAAGGTATTGGTAACGGTATTTCATTTATTATCTTGATTGGTATTATCGCTCGTTTCCCTGATGCTTTGTTGCAAGAAGTTGTATCCAGAGTAGCAAATAAGAGTGGTGGTTTGATCATGTTTATAATTGAAATCGTATTCTTGTTATTAGTGATTGGTGCTGCTATTCTTTTGGTACAAGGTACAAGAAAGATTCCTGTACAGTATGCAAAAAGAATTGTTGGTAACAAGCAATATGGTGGTGCTAGACAGTACATTCCTTTGAAAGTGAATGCTGCTGGTGTTATGCCTATCATTTTTGCTCAGGCAATCATGTTTATTCCAATTACGTTTATCGGTTTTTCAAATGTAAATGATGCGGGCGGTTTCTTGCATGCGTTTACAGATCATACAAGTTTCTGGTATAATTTTGTTTTTGCGGTAATGATTATATTATTTACATATTTCTATACTGCAATTACAATTAATCCGACTCAGATGGCTGAGGATATGAAGAGAAATAATGGTTTCATCCCTGGTATTAAACCGGGAAAGAAAACAGCAGAGTATATTGATGATATAATGTCTCGTATTACTTTGCCGGGTTCTTTCTTCTTGGCTTTAGTTGCTATTATGCCTGCTTTTGCCGGTATATTCGGAGTGCAAGCAGGATTTGCTCAATTCTTCGGCGGTACATCTTTGTTAATTCTTGTAGGTGTTGTTCTTGATACACTGCAACAGGTTGAAAGTCATTTGTTGATGAGACATTATGATGGTCTGTTGAAATCAGGTCGTATTAAAGGACGCGCTGGTGTAGCGGCATATTAATTCTTTAGATTAGAAATGATATTTCTTAAAACAGAAGATGAAATAGAATTGCTCCGTCAGAGTAACCTGCTTGTTGGTAAAACTCTTGCAGAGGTTGCCAAACTGGTGAAGCCTGGTGTAACTACACGTGAGTTGGATAAGGTTGCTGAAGAGTTCATTAGAGATCATGGGGCAACTCCAACTTTCAAAGGATTTCCGAATCAATATGGAGAACCATTTCCCGCATCTCTTTGTACTTCTGTTAATGAGCAGGTTGTACATGGAATCCCAGGGGATATTGTACTGAAAGATGGCGATATCGTATCAGTGGATTGCGGAACTTACATGAATGGTTTTTGTGGTGATTCTGCTTATACTTTTTGTGTAGGAGAGGTGGACGAAGAAATTCGTAACTTGTTGAAGGTAACTAAAGAAGCGTTATATATTGGCATTCAGAACGCAGTGCAAGGCAAAAGAATCGGAGACATCGGGTATGCTATTCAGCAATATTGTGAGTCTCACTCTTATGGTGTAGTGCGTGAGTTTGTTGGTCATGGCATTGGTAAAGAGATGCACGAAGATCCTCAAGTGCCTAATTATGGTAAAAGAGGATATGGACCTTTGATGAAAAGAGGCCTTTGCATAGCGATAGAGCCGATGATAACATTGGGAGATCGACAAGTGATTATGGAACGTGACGGATGGACTGTGAGGACCAGAGATCGTAAATGTGCTGCACATTTTGAACATACGATAGCTGTTGGAGCTGGTGAAGCTGATATTTTGTCTTCATTCAAATTCATAGAAGAAGTTTTAGGAGATAAAGCAATATAATATGGCAAAGCAATCTGCAATAGAACAAGATGGAGTTATAGTTGAAGCATTGTCAAATGCAATGTTTCGTGTTGAATTAGAAAACGGACATGAGATTACTGCACATATTTCAGGTAAGATGCGGATGCATTACATCAAGATCTTGCCGGGAGATAAAGTGAGAGTCGAAATGTCTCCTTACGACTTATCGAAAGGAAGAATTGTGTTTAGATATAAATAAAATAAGATATGAAAGTAAGAGCATCATTAAAGAAACGCACGCCAGAATGTAAGATCGTTAGACGTAATGGCCGTTTGTATGTTATTAACAAGAAAAATCCTAAGTATAAACAACGTCAAGGATAATTTGTTATTTTTGCAAAAAAAATAATTAAGTATATGGCTATAAGAATAGTTGGTGTAGATTTACCTCAGAACAAAAGAGGTGAAATTGCGTTGACCTATGTATATGGAATAGGTCGCAGTAGTTCAGCAAAAATTTTAGATAAAGCTGGTGTAGATAAAGATCTGAAGGTTAAAGACTGGACAGATGATCAAGCTGCTAAGATTCGTGAGATTATCGGTGCAGAGTATAAAGTGGAAGGTGATCTTCGTTCTGAAATCCAATTGAACATTAAGCGATTAATGGATATTGGTTGCTATCGTGGTGTACGTCACCGTATTGGTCTGCCTGTTAGAGGTCAGAGCACTAAGAACAATGCACGTACTCGTAAAGGTAGAAAGAAAACCGTTGCTAATAAGAAAAAAGCTACTAAATAATAATTGTTGATATGGCAAAAAAAACAGTTGCAGCTAAAAAGAGAAATGTGAAAGTAGACGCTAATGGACAGTTGCATGTTCATTCATCTTTCAACAATATTATTGTTTCTCTTGCAAACAGTGAAGGGCAGATTATCTCTTGGTCATCTGCTGGTAAAATGGGATTTAGAGGTTCTAAAAAGAATACTCCTTATGCAGCTCAGATGGCTGCCCAGGATTGTGCAAAGATTGCATTTGATCTTGGCCTGAGAAAGGTAAAAGCATATGTGAAGGGTCCAGGTAACGGACGTGAGTCTGCTATTAGAACTATCCACGGTGCTGGTATCGAAGTTACTGAAATCATTGACGTGACTCCGCTTCCACATAATGGTTGTCGTCCTCCGAAAAGACGTAGAGTTTAATTTACCTTTAACTTACAATGATCTTGATTTTGTTTTTGGATTACATTTAATTTCTCTCTGTAATCGCGGCTGCAACAAATTAAGTTCATGAATAAACAATTAAATATTTAAAAGAAATGGCTAGATATACTGGACCAAAATCGAGAATCGCCCGTAAATTCGGTGAAGGAATCTTTGGAGCTGACAAAGTTTTGTCAAAGAAGAACTATCCTCCCGGACAACATGGTAATTCAAGAAAAAGAAAAACTTCTGAATATGGTGTGCAACTTCGTGAAAAGCAGAAAGCTAAATACACCTATGGAGTTTTAGAAAAACAATTCCGCAATTTGTTTGAAAAAGCAGCTACTGCTAAAGGTATTACCGGTGAGGTACTCCTTCAATTGCTGGAAGGCCGTCTTGACAACGTAGTATTCCGTTTGGGAATTGCTCCTACACGTGCTGCTGCTCGTCAGTTGGTTAGTCACAAGCACATTACTGTAGATGGTGAAGTGGTAAACATCCCTTCATTTGCAGTAAAACCTGGACAATTGATTGGTGTTCGTGAAAGATCTAAATCTTTGGAAGTAATTGCTAATTCCCTTGCAGGTTTCAATCATAGCAAGTATGCTTGGTTGGAATGGGACGAAGCTTCTAAGGTTGGTAAAATGTTGCACATACCTGAAAGAGCAGACATTCCTGAGAACATTAAAGAACATTTGATCGTTGAATTGTATTCTAAATAATAATTAATTTCATGGCGATATTAGCATTTCAAAAACCTGATAAAGTATTAATGTTGGAGGCGGACTCCAGATTCGGTAAATTCGAATTCCGTCCGTTGGAACCGGGTTTTGGTATTACTGTAGGTAATGCATTACGCCGAATCCTTCTTTCTTCATTAGAGGGTTTTGCTATCACTACTATCAGAATCGATGGTGTGGAGCATGAATTTTCTAGTGTACCTGGAGTAAAAGAGGATGTTACCAACATTATCTTGAATCTGAAACAAGTGAGATTCAAGCAAGTAGTTGAAGAGTTCGAGAGCGAAAAAGTGAGCATCACTGTCGAGAATTCCAGTGAATTTAAAGCAGGTGACATAGGTAAGTATTTGACTGGATTTGAAGTGTTAAATCCGGAATTAGTTATTTGTCATTTAGATTCTAAGTCAACTATGCAGATTGATATTACAATTAACAAAGGCCGTGGTTATGTACCTGCTGATGAGAATCGCGAGTATTGCACGGATGTTAATGTAATTCCAATCGACTCTATTTATACACCGATACGTAATGTCAAGTATGCTGTAGAAAACTTCCGTGTAGAACAGAAGACTGACTACGAAAAGCTAGTACTTGAAATTAGTACCGACGGTTCTATACATCCGAAAGAAGCGCTGAAAGAAGCTGCAAAAATTCTGATTTATCATTTCATGTTGTTCTCTGACGAGAAGATCACGCTTGAAAGTAATGATACTGATGGCAATGAAGAGTTTGATGAAGAAGTATTGCACATGCGTCAGCTGTTGAAAACTAAACTCGTTGATATGGACTTGTCAGTTCGTGCCCTCAATTGCTTGAAGGCTGCTGACGTAGAAACTCTCGGCGACTTGGTACAATTCAACAAAACTGACCTGCTGAAATTCAGAAACTTCGGAAAGAAATCGCTTACCGAGCTTGATGATTTGCTGGAAAGTCTGAATCTGTCGTTTGGAACCGACATTTCTAAATATAAATTAGATAAAGAATAAAAAATGAGACATAATAAAAAATTCAATCATTTAGGTCGTACTGCTTCTCATAGAAGCGCTATGTTATCTAACATGGCTTGCTCTTTGATCAAGCACAAAAGAATCACTACGACTGTTGCAAAGGCGAAAGCTTTGAAAAAGTTTGTTGAGCCTTTGATTACTAAGTCTAAAGAAGATACTACGAACTCTCGTCGTGTTGTATTTAGCAATTTGCAAGATAAGATTGCAGTAACAGAATTGTTCAAAGAAATCTCTGTTAAGATTGCTGATCGTCCGGGTGGTTATACTCGTATTATCAAGACTGGTAACCGTTTGGGTGACAATGCAGAAATGTGCTTCATCGAGTTGGTTGACTACAATGAAAACATGGCTAAGGAAAAAGTTGCTAAGAAAGCTACTCGTACTCGTCGTTCGAAGAAAGCTGCTGAAGCTGCTCCTGCTGCTGTTGAAGCTCCTGCAACTGAAGCTCCTAAGGCTGAAGAACCAAAAGCTGAATCAGCTGAATAATTTTACAGTTATTCTTATAGATATAAAAAAGGCTACCTGTGAGGGTAGCCTTTTTTGTTTGTCTGCCGTTTACTAATACTAAGATACATTAAAATATATCTTAATAGAACTTTTCATAGAGAGAATCTGTTATATTTGCAGGTGAATATGGCAAAATTTGTAAAGGTAATATTGTTGCTGTTGCTGACTGTTGCTTTTCATAGCATAGCAGGCAATGTTTCTACTGCGAAAGTGGTGGATGAGCAGGAGCGTGCTATTACATATGCAATGAGACAGCATGGGGAAATCAGCGCACCGGATCTTCCTGGTAAGCCAGTGGCTGAATTGAACAACTTGCAAAGCCATCAGATATCTGTAACACGTATTCAACGTGTGCAACTTGGAGAATATTTCTTTTCTTTAAAAAATGCGCTACAATGTTGTGCTGATCGTGATAACTCACTTTCACAACACTGGGGGCGGATTTATGGTACAACAACTTCCTATTATTGCCAGCCATCAAGTGAATACTATGTATATACTTTGAGGCGTATAATTATTTAGTAGTCTATTTATTGGTATTGTTTATTTTGTGGTTACTGGTATCTTCTGTAATACCGGTGGCTATATCCTTTTTATCTTTATATTTTTACTAATAATTTAAACTTTAAATATTATGGCAACTACTCAAACGATTGATGCTACTATCTTCGCATCTTCACACCCCGATATCGCAAAACGTACAAGTGTTTCAGGAGTTTTAATTTCTTCTGTAATGTTATTGGTTGGTATTTTAGCTTTTGCTTCCACTTTCGAATTGGAAGATAAGTCTTCTACGGTTAGTATGGCTTTGATGGTTCTGGGAACAGGTTTATTCCTTATGGGGGTTTTCCGTCTCTTCTGGAAATCAAAAGAAGTTATTTATTTGCCAACCAAAAGTGTGGCTAAAGAGCATAGTATATTCTTTGATTTGAAACACATGGATGCTTTGAGGAATCTTGTGAATTCGGGTTCATTCTCTGCAGGTTCGAATATAAAGAGTGAGGCTAGTGGTAATATACGTATGGATGTGATACTTTCTGCTGATAAAAAGTTTGCAGCTGTACAGTTATTCCAGTTTATACCTTATACCTATCAGCCAATAACATCAGTGCAGTATTTCACTGATGAACAAGCTTCAGCGGTAATAGCATTTCTGGCAAAAAGTAAAATGCAGTAAAAGTATATCTACAAAACCTGTTTAACTTTGTTTTTTCCGACACATTAAAACAGGTAGCTTGAAATTTTATATTCAGTTTGCTGCTACTAAATAAAGCAGGTTTTGGATATTACTGCAATAGAAAACTTTGATTTTCATACAAGGGATGGGGATTAGTCGTTAATGACGGCGATCCCCATTTTCTTCATTAAGAAGCAGGCATTCATATTTTGCGCAACTCCGTTTCTCATTTGGTAAGAGAAGGTGAGTTCGTTGTTCGTAATGTCAGCTTCGAAACAGTAATTCCGGATATTTTGTGGGAAGGAGTCCACTAAAGTTCCTAGCAACAAGTCATGAGTGGCGATGATGCCATTGGTGTTCATGTGCATGAATTGTTTGATGAGGGCGAAAGAACCTTTCTGTTTATCCATAGAGTTTGTACCTTTCAATATTTCATCAAGGATGATGAAAAGTTCTTCTCCTGCTTCAAGCTTGTCTATGATTAATTTAAGTCGCTTGAGTTCGGCAAAGAAATAAGATTCGTTGTCGGCTAAGGAGTCACTGGTCCGAAGGCTAGTGACGAGGCGAGCCGGATATATTTCCATCCGCTTTGCCCAAACGGGAGCCCCTATACATGCTAGTAGATAGTTCACTCCTACAGTACGTAAATACGTGCTTTTTCCTGCCATATTGGCTCCTGTGATAATAATAAAGAAAGGACGTCTTTCAATGTCTATTCCGTTGCGTACACATTTGTTGCGATCCATTAAAGGATGCCCCAAAGCTTCAGCCTGCAGATGGAAAGATTGAGCAGCAATGGTAGGATAGATGTAATCCGGATGATTATATGCGAATGTTGCCAGAGAACAATAAGCATCAATTTCTCCGATGGTTTCTATCCAGCGGGGAAGGTCAGATGCGTGGATTTCTTTCCACTTCTCGATTCGCATCACTTGGCGCAGCTCCCAGAATATTAGTCCGTTGAGTATCGTGCTTATTAGCAGATTGCTTCGTTGATCGAGCGCGTTCATCAGTTTTGAAAGCTGGCGTACTGCTTGAGAAGCGGTTTGATTCTGACTTGTAAGTTTCGTTTTTAACTTTTGCAGTATATGACTTTGCATTTCTTTCTGTTCAGTGAGAAGAATCTGGTCAGCGTATGTCGAAAGAATTTGTAGCTTTTCTCCGTAGGTCGTTTGTAGTTTAGTGATTCCTTTAGAAAAAATAGTGCTGAATAATACAAAGCCAACAAACACTCCTCCTGCAATACTGGCCGAGATAATACCTAAAATGGCTAGACCTATACATAAGAAATTAATGATCGTTACCGCTGTCGGGAGGATGCGTAGAAGTGTACGCTTCCGATAATAACTTGGACTGTTTGCCCATTCTTTGATTTCGGTGGTATCGGCAGGTTTTCCTTTATAGAGTAAGCCGAGCAAGCGGATTTGTTGGCGATATTCTAAGTCTGTGGACAATTCATGTATAGCTTCCTGGCGATGTTCAATAGCTTCTTTGTTTTCCAGATGTGCATTGAACCAGTTTGCAAGATGCAGTTTGCCAATAGGCGTTGCAGTGCGGTTGATGTATTGGAAAAGAGAATGTTCGCCAAATACGTCTAAATCAAGAGTGTAGAGATGAGATGGATTAACAAATTCTTTTCCATCATCAAAATCAGAAAAGTCATATTGCATGGCGCGTAGCTCCTGCTCATTGATTTCTATTTTCTTTTTCAGAAAGTCTTTTCGGTAGAACCAGAAATTATGGCGTTTTACCAGCCAGATGAATAAGATAAAAGGTAAGATAGCGAAAGCAGAGAGACATAGCCACCCATCAGACCAAAAGATAATGGCATTTGCTACAGCTCCTACGAATAAGATCAGGCGGAGAAGACTGATATAATAGATACGTTTCCGTACATTCTGTAACTCCAGTTCTGTTTTCTGAATGATTTGCTGATATGTAGTAATGATCTGTTCTTGTTTTTCCATGACAAATTTAATTCTTTTCCACAAAGGTAATATAATTCATGACGGTCGGGATAAGAGCTTGTTTTTGTCGAGAGCAGATTTACTGTTTATTAACGGAAGATAGAAAGGAATAACAAGCTCATATTATGACTTGTCTGGATAATGCCTTTACTAGCTGTAAGGAATGGGGTATATAAGTTCTGTTTCCGTTTAATAAGAGTAAGGGGCATTTCCTGATAGCAGCTTTTTTTCAATATTTCTTTTCTCATTCTTGCATTTATCCGCTAAAATTTATAACTTTCCACTCGAAAAGGCGTTAGACAGGAAAGGAGGATGCTTATGAAGAAAGGATGTATCTTATGTTTGCTGATAAGCGTGATTAGCCTTCCGTTAATTGCGCAGAATATTATTTATTCCAACCTGAAAGAGTTGCTGGCTCAACATGGTGATACCACAGCCGTGTTGCGTGTAGAAAAACGTTCCAGAAATCAGATTGTATTGACAGGAGGGGCTGATTACCGGATAACGGCCGGTGATGACGAGTCGATGTGTCGACGCTTGAAGAAGCGTTGTTTTGCCGTGCGTGACGAAAAAGGAGATTTATATTTGAATTGTCGTAAGTTGCGCTATAAAAAGTTACGCTTTGGAGCATGGTATGCCCCTGCCGTTCAATTGGGTAAAAATATCTATTTTTGTGCCATGCCTCTAGGCTCGGTTATCGGAGGAAATTTTGTAGAAGAGGATGACGTAAAACTGGGAGGGAATATTGGCGATGCCCTTGCCGCTTCAAGTTTGGTTACGAAACGCGTCTGTTATGAGCTAAATGGTGAAACAGGAAAAGTCGATTTTCTAGGAAAAGATAAAATGCTTCAATTATTGAAGAATTATCCGGAACTGAAACAGGCATATTTGAAAGATGATAGTCAGGAGGCGAAGCATACCTTTAAATATTTGTTGGAGTTGCGGAATAAACAAAAAAAGTAATTTTGTCGATCTCTGTTGGTATAGCAGAGGAAGAGTATGTTCATAATACAATCATGGTCATAGTGATATGATTAGGGTGCGGATTATGCAAATAACACAGAACTCATAGCTTTGATTTAATGGAAAAATCCGCTATCCATTTTAATAAAAGCCCTATTAGTCCGTTTGGATAAAAGACCTGCATTTGTATCTGTATAAAAGCATAAGAGACTCCTGACATTGCCTGTATCTTACCATTCTATTAAACAGTAAATGTAATAATGCCTTTCTGATAATAAATCTGTTATTTCTCTTGTCTTTTATCTTCTTTTTTTCTATATTGCGAAGAGTTATAAGACTGTATTGCTTACAGTTTGTAATCCTTAATTCTGTTTATTATGAGAATAACTCTTGGCAACACGCTACCTCCTTATCCGGATTTTGTAGAAGGTATCCGGAGAGCTCCCGACCGTGGTTATACACTTACCCCGGCGCAGACCATCACAGCATTAAAAAACGCTTTGCGTTATATTCCCTCCGAATGGCACGAACAACTGGCTCCTGAATTTATGGAAGAACTACGCACTCGCGGGCGGATTTACGGATACCGTTTCCGTCCTGCCGGAGACTTGAAAGCAAAGCCGATTGATGAATATCAGGGGCAATGTATTGAAGGCAAAGCCTTTCAGGTAATGATTGACAATAACCTTTGCTTCGATATAGCCTTATATCCCTACGAACTTGTTACTTATGGTGAAACCGGGCAAGTTTGCCAAAATTGGATGCAATATCGACTGATTAAGCAATATCTGGAAGAACTTACCCAGGAACAGACACTGGTTATTGAATCCGGACATCCATTGGGGCTTTTCCGCTCCCGTCCCGATGCTCCCCGCGTTATAATTACCAATTCGATGATGATCGGACAATTCGACAATCAACATGATTGGCATATTGCCGCCCAGATGGGAGTTGCCAATTACGGACAAATGACAGCCGGAGGCTGGATGTATATCGGCCCTCAAGGCATTGTGCATGGCACTTTCAACACCCTCCTGAATGCCGGACGATTGAAACTCGGAATTCCACAAGACCAAGATTTGCGGGGGCACTTATTTATTTCTTCCGGTTTGGGAGGAATGAGTGGTGCACAACCTAAAGCAGCCGAAATAGCAGGAGCAGTCTCCATCATAGCCGAAGTAGATCGTTCACGCATTGAAACACGTTACCGCCAGGGATGGGTAGGGCATGTGACTGCAGATATCATAGAAGCATACCGGATGGCAGCTGAAGCAATACGACGCCGTGAACCTTGTTCCATTGCCTATCATGGAAATATAGTAGACCTGCTCGAGTATGCCGAGCGCGAAAAGATTTTGATCGAACTATTATCCGATCAAACCTCCTGTCACGCCGTTTACGAAGGTGGATACTGCCCAGCCGGACTGACTTTCGAGGAACGCACACGTCTTCTTCACGAATCGCCGGAGCAATTCCGTCACTTGGTAGACATATCTCTGCACCGTCATTTCGAGGTCATCAAGAAATTGGTAGCCCGCGGAACTTATTTCTTTGATTATGGAAACTCTTTCATGAAAGCCATATACGATGCCGGAGTAAAAGAAATCTCCTATAATGGTGTTGATGAAAAAGACGGATTTATCTGGCCGAGCTATGTCGAAGATATTATGGGACCCCAACTCTTTGATTACGGCTACGGTCCGTTCAGGTGGGTCTGCTTGAGTGGTAAACACGAAGATCTGATAAAAACAGACCATGCGGCTATGGAATGTATCGACGTCAATCGGCGCGGTCAGGATCTGGACAACTATAATTGGATACGGGATGCAGAAAAGAATCAACTCGTGGTGGGTACACAGGCACGTATTCTTTATCAGGATGCAGTTGGAAGAATGAAGATAGCCCTCCGTTTCAATGAGATGGTTCGCCGGGGTGAAGTAGGCCCTATTATGCTGGGACGAGACCACCACGATGTCAGCGGTACGGATTCTCCTTTCCGGGAGACGTCGAATATCAAAGACGGAAGTAATGTGATGGCAGATATGGCTGTGCAATGTTTTGCCGGAAATTGTGCCCGTGGAATGAGTCTGGTAGCCTTACACAATGGGGGCGGCGTCGGCATTGGCAAAGCAATCAATGGCGGTTTTGGTATGGTATGCGACGGTAGCGAACGGGTAGATGAAATACTCCGTTCGGCAATGCTTTGGGACGTAATGGGAGGAGTAGCCCGCCGTTCGTGGGCGCGTAATCCGCATGCGATGGAAACGAGTGAAGCATTTAATGAGTCCCATGTTGGAGATTATCAGATAACAATGCCGTATGTGGCGGACGAAGAATTAATAAAGAAGATAGTTTCATCTATTGTGGGAAAGTAGTCTCACAATATAAAAGAAAACATTCTCATAATATGAGGGGATAAATTCCCACAATATATGGAACAGTTTAAACATGTAGTTATTTCGGATAAACCATGTAGCTATTTGATGTAAAACATATAGTTATTCAGTAAAGTATAACCTCTATAATAATAGATATTTGATATGAGTTGGAATAAGATTATTGAATGTGTCCCCAATTTTAGCGAGGGACGTGATTTGGAGAAAATAGATCAGATAGTAGCCCCTTTCCGTGGTAAAGCCGGAGTAAAACTGCTTGATTATAGTAATGATGAAGATCATAACCGTCTGGTTGTCACACTTGTGGGAGAGCCGGAAGCACTGTGTGAAGCAGTAGTTGAAGCCGTTGGTGTAGCTGTCCGTTTGATCGACCTGAATCAGCACACCGGGCAACATCCTCGTATGGGAGCGGTAGATGTAATTCCTTTCATCCCGATTAAGAACACCAGTATGGAAGAAGCCATCGAACTCTCTAAAAAAGTAGCAGCGAAAGTTGCGGAGCTATATAATCTTCCCGTCTTCCTGTATGAAAAGTCGGCTACTGCACCACACCGGGAAAATCTCGCCTCCGTTCGTAAAGGCGAATTTGAAGGAATGGCCGGAAAGATCAAACTACCCGAATGGCAACCTGACTTCGGACCTACTGAACGACATCCGACCGCAGGTACCGTAGCAATCGGAGCCCGTAGGCCACTCGTAGCTTACAATATTAATCTAAGTACAGATAATCTGGAGATAGCCACTAAGATAGCGAAAAATATCCGCCATATCAATGGAGGACTTCGTTATGTAAAAGCAATGGGAGTGGAACTGAAAGAGCGAAACATTACCCAAGTATCCATTAACATGACCGACTATACCCGTACCGCACTCTACCGTGCCTTCGAATTAGTACGTATCGAAGCCCGTCGTTACGGTGTTACGATTGTAGGTAGCGAAATAATCGGCCTTGTACCGATGGAAGCTCTGATTGATACCGCTTCCTACTATCTCGGACTCGAAAACTTTACCATGCAGCAAGTTCTCGAAGCTCGTATCATGGAATAGACAATAAGAAAATAGAATGAATCACAATTGCTTTATGGCAAACATCATTCTAAAAAACGTGCCATTCATATCTCCATTTATTATATGAACTAATTATGATGAACTATTTATGAGTGAAAACCTAATTATATTTAACGCCCGTATCGTAACCCCCATCGGCTTTTCCGCCCGTAAAGGAGAGGAAATGTCTCAACTGCAAATCATAGAAAACGGAACCGTGGAAGTGACCAAAGGAATCATTACCTACGTTGGTGAAAACCGTGGTGAAGACCGGGATGGTTACTACCAGCACTATTGGCATTATAACGCTCGCGGACATTGCCTTTTACCCGGTTTCGTCGACTCCCATACCCATTTTGTATTTGGCGGAGAACGTTCCGAAGAATTCTCCTGGCGTCTGAAAGGCGAAAGCTATATGTCAATCATGGAGCGGGGAGGGGGAATTGCAAGTACCGTAAAAGCCACCCGGCAAATGAACTACCTTAAACTTCGTTCAGCCGCCGAAAGCTTCCTGAAGAAGATGAGCACCATGGGAGTAACCACCGTAGAAGGTAAAAGTGGCTACGGCTTGGACCGGGACACAGAATTACTACAACTAAAAGTAATGCGCAGCCTGAATAACGCCGAGCATAAACGCGTCGATATAGTCTCCACTTTCCTCGGCGCCCACGCCCTTCCTGAAGAATATGTAGGGAGAAGCGACGAATACATCGATTTCCTGATTCGTGAAATGCTTCCCCTTATCCATTCCGGTAAGTGGGCAGAATGTTGTGATGTCTTTTGTGAACAAGGCGTTTTCTCTATCGAACAATCCCGTCGCCTGCTTCAGGCAGCCAAAGAGCACGGTTTCTTGTTGAAACTCCATGCCGACGAAATCGTCTCTCTCGGCGGTGCCGAACTGGCAGCCGAACTCGGAGCACTGTCTGCCGACCATCTCCTGCACGCTTCCGATGCCGGCATCCGTGCAATGGCCGATGCCGGAGTAGTAGCCACCCTGTTACCTCTGACAGCTTTCGCCTTGAAAGAACCCTACGCGCGAGGTCGTGAAATGATTGACGCCGGTTGTGCTGTGGCACTTGCCACCGACCTGAATCCCGGCAGTTGTTTCTCCGGTTCCATCCCGCTGACCATTGCTCTGGCCTGCATCTATATGCAAATGAGCATCGAAGAAACCATCACTGCTCTCACCCTGAACGGAGCCGCCGCCCTTCAACGAGCCGACCGTATTGGAAGTATCGAAGTAGGTAAACAGGGTGATTTCATCCTCCTCAATTCCGACAACTACCATATTCTACCTTACTATATAGGCATGAATTGCGTAATCATGACTATTAAAGACGGTATACTTTATCCCGTCGCTTAATAGTTGAAAAACTCTCATTCATTAATCACTTAAAAAACGGAATACCATGTTAGCAGATTTAACCGTAAAAGATTTCTTAGATAAAGTAGCTTGCAGTGACCCTGTGCCCGGTGGCGGTAGTATTGCCGCTTTGAATGGAGCGCTGGCTTCCTCCCTTTCTACGATGGTGGCACGGCTGACCGTAGGAAAAAAAGGATACGAAGTCAGTGAAGAAGTAATGCAGCACGCACAAACCATCACCCTCCGTTTGCTGGACGAATTTATGGCACTTATTGACAAAGATTCAACTGCCTACAACGAAGTATTTGCCTGCTTTAAACTACCTAAAACAACCGACGAAGAGAAAGCCGCCCGAAGTGCCGCTATCCAGAAGGCAACCAAACAAGCCGCCCTCGTTCCGTTGGAAGTAGCCCGCAAAGCACTGGATATGATGTCCGTTATAGCAGATGTTGCCCGTCTCGGCAACCGGAATGCTGTCACAGATGCCTGTGTAGCAATGATGTCCGCCCGTACCGCCGTATTGGGAGCCTTACTGAATGTCCGTATCAACCTCGGTTCGCTTAAAGACAGAGATTTTGTCCTCCAGCTGCAAACTGAAGCCGATGCCATCGAGCAAACCGCCTGTCAGAGAGAAAAAGAATTGTTAGATGCCGTAAATCAAGACCTGCGCGTATGAGTAAGAATGTATACCATATCGGTTCCGGAGTACTGACCTTCGAAATCATCGAACGAATTATAAACGAAAACCTGAAACTGGAACTAGCTCCCGAAGCCAAGTTGCGCATCCAGAAATGTCGCGACTACCTCGACCAAAAAATAGCTTCTTCCGAAGAACCATTATACGGCATAACAACAGGTTTCGGCTCTCTATGTACTAAAAATATATCTTCCGATGAACTGGGAACCCTTTAGGAGAACCTGATAAAAAGCCATGCTTGCAGCGTAGGCGAAGAAATCCGCCCTGTCATCATCAAACTGATGATGCTTCTCAAAGCCCACGCCCTCTCATTAGGACATAGCGGCGTACAAGTTATCACCGTGCAACGCATCCTCGATTTTTTCAATAATGACGTCATGCCAATTGTCTACGACCGCGGTTCCCTTGGAGCCTCCGGCGACCTGGCACCGCTCGTTAATCTTTTCCTTCCTTTGATAGGTGTCGGTGATGTCTACTATAAAGGAAAAAAGTGCGAAGCCATCAGCGTACTCGACGAGTTTGGCTGGGAACCGGTCAAACTAATGAGCAAAGAAGGACTAGCCCTGCTGAACGGCACCCAATTTATGAGTGCCAACGGTGTGTTTGCTATGCTCAAAGCCTTCCGCCTTTCGAAAAAGGCCGACCTGATAGCCGCCCTTTCCCTCGAAGCCTTTGACGGACGTATCGACCCGTTTATGGACTGCATCCAGCAAATCCGTCCCCATCAGGGACAGATTGAGACAGGCGAAGCCTTCCGTAAACTACTGGCAGGCAGCGAACTAATCGAACGCCACAAGGAACATGTGCAAGATCCCTATTCCTTCCGCTGCATCCCGCAAGTACATGGCGCCACCAAAGATGCCATCCGCTACGTTGCCTCCGTACTGCTGACCGAAATCAATTCCGTCACGGACAACCCCACTATCTTCCCCGATGAAGACCGGATCATCTCCGGCGGAAACTTTCACGGGCAACCGCTTGCCATCTCTTATGACTTCCTCGCCATCGCCCTGGCCGAATTGGGAAATATCTCCGAACGCCGTGTCTCCCAACTGATTATGGGACTCCGTGGACTACCTGAATTTCTCGTAGCCAACCCCGGTCTGAACTCTGGCTTCATGATTCCCCAGTATGCCGCCGCCTCCATGGTCAGCCAGAATAAAATGTACTGCTATGCAGCTTCGAGCGACTCCATCGTCTCTTCCAACGGACAGGAGGATCATGTAAGCATGGGCGCCAATGCTGCTACCAAACTCTATAAAGTGATGGACAACCTGGAACATATCCTTGCCATCGAACTGATGAACGCCGCACAAGGCATCGACTTCCGCCGTCCGCAGAAAACCTCTCCTGTTCTTGAGCGTTTCCTCCATGCCTATCGGAAAGAAGTGCCTTTTGTAAAAGATGACATCGTGATGTACAAGGAAATACATAAAACAGTCGCCTTCCTAAAGAGGACACAGATTGAATACTGACAATAAATTGACCCTTTTTCGCTTTTCGTTAATAATGGTGACTGTTGTTGCCGGGTAAGTATTGATTCTTATCGATATTTATCCGGCATTTATTGACTGCCATCTCTTCTATTAGCGGTAAAACTTTACTTCCTATATTCTCTCCTTTTACCTTTCCTCTGTATTTGTTCCAAATTTCCTGTTAACACTTATTTTCATTTTACTCTATTGAATGATAATAAATCCCAAATGGACTATAAATAGAAGGAAACTTGATTTGCTGATTGAGTTTTCTGTCTATCTTTGTTCCGTTTTTCCTTTGGAAATGAAGAGAAAACGAAAACTGCATTTTAATAAAATAGAAAAACGGATGATGGCAGAGCATGGAAAAGACGCTTCCCAACGGGTAGAGTTAAGAGAACGGATCATAACGGCGGCAACGGAAGCTTTTACTTCAAAAGGCATCAAGAGTATTACAATGGATGACATTGCGGCAGCATTAGGAATTTCCAAACGTACGCTCTATGAAGTCTTTTCGGATAAAGAATCGTTGTTGAAAGAATGCATACTGAAAGCACAGGCAGACAGAGACAAATATTTGCAGCAAGTCTTTGAACAATCGCACAATGTGTTGGAAGTGATACTTGCAGTTTTTCAAAAGAGCATTGAGATGTTTCATCAGACAAACAAACGCTTTTTTGAAGACATTAAGAAATATCCCAAAGTATATGAGATGATGAAGAATCGGCAGGACAGCGATTCGATGAAAACCATGTCTTTCTTCAAAACAGGAGTAGAGCAGGGCATTTTCCGTCCGGATGTGAACTTCTCCATTGTTAATTTGCTGGTACGTGAGCAATTTGACGTGCTTTTGAATACGGACATCTGTAATGAATACCCTTTCATTGAAGTGTACGAATCCATCATGTTTACTTATATACGCGGTATCTCCACCGAAAAAGGAGCAAGGGTACTGGAAGACTTTATACAAGAATATCGCAAGAACCGCATCGAAGACTAGAGCAAAAGTGAGGTTCTATTGACAAACAATTAAGATTAAATTAGAAATTCAGTTTATGAACAAGATGAAAAGATTGACAGGTCGGAAGGTCCTTCTGTTAGCTGTGGCACTCTGTGCATTTGGTTTTGCAAAGGCGCAAGACACACAGACGGAGAAGAACACCCTAACTTTAACCTTAGACAAAGCCTTGGAAATTGCATTGGATGAGAATCCGACAATGAAAGTGGCAGCGGAAGAAATCGCTTTAAAGAAAGTTGCCAGCAAGGAAGCCTGGCAAAGTCTGTTGCCGGAGGCTAGCATTGCCGGTTCCTTAGACCATACAATTAAAGCGGCTGAAATGAAATTGAACGATATATCGTTCAAGATGGGGCAAGACGGTACGAACACCGCCAATGCCGGGTTGAGTATTAACCTGCCACTCTTTGTGCCGGGTGTTTACCGTGCTATGTCGATGACAAAGACGGACATTGAACTGGCAGTAGAGAAGTCACGTGCTTCCAAACTGGATCTGGTGAATCAGGTAAGCAAGGCTTATTATCAGTTGATGCTTGCACAGGATAGCTATGAAGTGCTTCAAGGCAGTTATAAACTGGCAGAAGATAATTACAATGTAGTGAATGCCAAATATCAGCAGGGAACTGTGAGCGAATATGACAAGATCAGTGCGGAAGTACAGATGCGCAGCATTAAGCCGAACCTGATCGCAGCAGCCAATGCGGTGACTTTGGCTAAATTACAGTTAAAAGTTCTGATGGGCATCACTGCCGATGTGGAGATAAAGATTAATGATAATCTGACCAACTATGAGACGACCATGTTTGCCAATCAGTTGAAAGAAGAGAATGTGAATCTGAACAACAATACCACCATGAAGCAGTTGGACTTGAACATGAAGTTGCTTGAAAAGAATGTAAAGTCTTTGAAGACGAACTTTATGCCGACTCTTTCCATGAGCTTCTCCTATCAATATCAGTCATTGTATAATCCGAATATCAATTTCTTCGATTATAACTGGAGCAACAGTTCCAGCCTGATGTTCAATATCAGCATACCTTTATATAAGGCAAGCAATTTTACGAAAGTGAAATCTGCCCGTATCCAGATGCGCCAGCTCGATTGGAATCGTATCGATACGGAAAGACAGTTGAATATGCAGATTGTCAGTTGTCGCAATAATATGAGTGCCAGCACAGAGCAGGTAGTCAGCAACAAGGAAAATGTGATGCAGGCAAAGAAAGCGGTGGTGATTGCCGAAAAACGTTATGATGTAGGTAAGGGCACGGTGCTCGAACTGAACAGCTCCCAAGTGTCACTGACACAGGCGCAACTCACCTACAATCAGTCCATATACGATTACCTGGTTGCTAAGGCAGACCTCGATCAGGTTTTGGGAAAAGAATAAAGATAGACAACTAAAAAATTACAAGTAAGGAATATGAAAAGAAGTATCCAATTGGTAGCCCTGCTGTTAACTGTGTTTATGGGCTCATGTACAGGTGGAAAAGACAAAGTTGCTGCGGAGCATGTGGACGCAAAGCCTATCGTGAAGCTGGCAGACGTAAAAGCCCGCCCCGTAGATCAAATACAGGATTACACAGCAACGGTGGAAGCCGAAGTAAAGAATAATATTGCACCTTCGTCTCCCGTGCGTATCGATCAGATTTTCGTAGAAGTGGGCGACCGCGTATCCAAAGGACAGAAGCTTGTGCAGATGGATGCAGCCAATCTGAAACAGACGAAGCTGCAACTCGACAATCAGGAAATAGAGTTCAACCGTATCGACGAACTATATAAAGTGGGCGGTGCGTCCAAATCAGAATGGGATGCTTCGAAGATGCAACTCGATGTGAAGAAAACCGCTTATAAGAATTTGCTGGAGAATACCTCTTTGCAAAGCCCTATCAATGGTGTAGTGACTGCACGCAACTATGATAACGGCGATATGTACAGTGGTGGAGAACCGGTTCTGGTAGTAGAGCAGATCACTCCCGTGAAACTCCTGATTAATGTGTCCGAAACCTACTTTACGAAAGTGAAGAAAGGTACGCCTGTCGACGTGAAGCTCGATGTATATGGTGATGAAGTCTTTACAGGAACCATCAACCTGATTTACCCGACTATAGATGCTACTACCCGTACATTCCAGGTAGAGATCAGACTGGACAATAAAGACCAGCGCGTACGTCCGGGCATGTTTGCCCGTGCCACATTAAACTTCGGAACGGCAGAAAACGTCGTTGTTCCCGATTTGGCAATCGTTAAGCAGGCAGGTTCAGGCGACCGTTATGTATTCGTTTATAAAGACGGCAAAGTGTCTTATAATAAAGTCGAATTAGGTAGACGCATGGGTACAGAGTACGAGTTAAAATCCGGTGTACCTGATAATTCACAGGTTGTAGTTGCCGGACAGTCGCGTTTGGTGAACGGTATGGAAGTAGAGGTAGAAGCTTCTTCTAAATAGAAGGTGCAAACTACCTTTCACCTAATGCTTTAATTAATTAACCAGATTTATAAAACAACATGAGTTTATACGAAGGTGCGGTTAAGAAACCGATTATGACCTCCCTCTGCTTCCTGGCAGTAGTGATTTTTGGTCTTTTCTCTTTGTCCAAGTTACCTATCGACTTGTATCCGGACATTGACACGAATACAATCATGGTGATGACCGCTTATCCCGGCGCAAGTGCTTCGGATATAGAAAATAATGTGACTCGTCCGCTCGAAAATACGTTGAATGCGGTGAGTAACCTGAAACATATTACCTCCCGTTCTTCCGAGAATATGTCATTGATTACATTGGAGTTCGAGTTTGGTAACGATATTGACGTGCTGACCAATGATGTGCGCGATAAACTCGACATGGTAAGCTCACAGCTTCCCGATGATGTCGAGAATCCGATCATCTTCAAATTTAGTACGGACATGATTCCGATCGTGTTACTTTCCGTACAGGCCAATGAAAGCCAGTCGGCACTTTATAAGATATTGGACGACCGTGTGGTAAACCCGCTGGCACGTATTCCGGGAGTCGGAACCGTGTCTATCAGTGGTGCACCGCAACGTGAGATTCAGGTATATTGCGACCCTAACAAACTGGAAGCCTATCATCTGACTATCGAAACAATCAGTTCCATTATCGGAGCCGAGAACAAGAACATTCCCGGTGGTAACTTCGATATTGGTAGCGAAACCTATGCACTGCGTGTAGAAGGTGAGTTTGATGATTCCCGTCAGTTGGCAGATGTAGTGGTGGGTACACACAATGGGGCGAATGTCTTTTTGCGTGATGTAGCCCGTATTGTCGATACCGTGGAAGAACGTGCACAGGAAACCTATAATAATGGTGTGCAAGGTGCTATGATTGTAGTTCAGAAACAGTCGGGAGCCAATTCGGTAGAAATCTCCAAGAAAGTGGCCGACGCGTTGCCGAGACTTCAAAAGAACCTGCCGAGCGACGTGAAGATTGGTGTCATTGTCGATACCTCGGACAACATTTTGAACACCATCGACAGTTTGACGGAAACCGTTGTTTATGCCTTGCTTTTCGTTGTCATCGTCGTGTTCCTTTTCCTGGGACGTTGGCGTGCGACGCTGATTATCTGTATCACCATTCCGCTTTCATTGATTGCCTCGTTCATTTACCTGGCGGTTAGTGGAAATACAATTAATATCATCTCGCTTTCGTCACTTTCTATCGCTATCGGTATGGTGGTGGATGATGCGATTGTGGTACTTGAAAATGTAACGACCCATATCGAGCGTGGTTCCGACCCGAAACAGGCAGCCGTGCACGGAACCAATGAGGTGGCAATCTCTGTAATTGCTTCTACATTGACCATGATTGCCGTGTTCTTCCCGTTGACGATGGTAAGCGGTATGTCTGGTGTACTTTTCAAACAGTTGGGTTGGATGATGTGTGCCATCATGTTTATTTCTACGGTCGCCGCACTATCCTTGACTCCAATGCTCTGTTCCCAATTGCTTCGTTTGCAGAAGAAGCCGTCGAAGATGTTCAAGCTCTTCTTTACTCCGATTGAGAAAGCGCTCGACGGACTCGATACTTGGTACGCGAAGATGTTGAACTGGGCTGTACGTCATCGTCCGATTGTGATTGTGGGATGTATCGTTTTCTTCGTTATCAGTTTGCTGTGTGCAAAGGGTATCGGTACAGAGTTCTTCCCGGCACAGGATAATGCCCGTATTGCCGTACAGTTGGAACTTCCAATCGGTACACGAAAAGAGATAGCGCAGGAATTATCTCAGAAGTTAACCAACCAATGGCTGACGAAGTATAAAGACATCATGAAAGTCTGTAACTATACAGTCGGTCAGGCTGACTCCGACAACACCTGGGCATCCATGCAGGACAACGGCTCACATATTATCTCGTTCAACATCAGTTTGGTAGACCCGGGCGATCGTAACGTTTCTTTGGAAACAGTCTGTGATGAGATGCGTGAAGATTTGAAAGCCTATCCCGAATTCAGTAAGGCGCAAGTAATTCTCGGAGGTAGTAATACAGGTATGTCCGCACAGGCAAGTGCCGACTTTGAGGTTTATGGATACGATATGACAGTAACCGATAGCGTGGCAGCCCGCCTGAAACGTGAGTTGTTGAAAGTGAAAGGCGTGACCGAGGTAAATATCAGCCGTAGTGACTACCAGCCTGAATATCAGGTAGACTTCGACCGTGAGAAACTGGCCATGCATGGTTTAAATCTTTCAACTGCCGGTAACTACCTGCGTAACCGTGTCAATGGTGCGGTAGCATCTAAATATCGTGAAGACGGAGATGAATATGATATCAAAGTGCGTTACGCACCTGAATTCCGTACAAGTCTTGAAAGTCTGGAAAATATCCTCATTTACAATGCGCAAGGACAATCCGTTCGTGTGAAAGATGTCGGAAAGGTAGTCGAACGTTTTGCACCTCCTACCATCGAACGTAAAGACCGTGAACGTATCGTGACCGTTTCCGCTGTAATCTCCGGAGCTCCGCTGGGTGACGTGGTGGCTGCCGGTAATAAGGTGATAGATAAAATGGATCTTCCGGGAGAAGTCACTATCCAGATTTCCGGTTCGTACGAAGACCAGCAGGATTCATTCCGCGATTTAGGAACACTTGCCATCCTGATTGTCATTCTCGTATTTATCGTGATGGCAGCACAGTTCGAGTCACTGACTTATCCGTTCATTATCATGTTCTCCCTGCCGTTTGCATTTAGCGGTGTTTTGATGGCACTATTCTTCACAAACAGCACATTGAGCGTCATGAGTTTGTTGGGAGGTATCATGTTGATTGGTATTGTGGTGAAGAATGGTATTGTACTTATCGACTACATCACCCTTTGTCGAGAGCGTGGACTCGCAGTGCTGAACTCTGTGGTAACAGCAGGTAAGAGCCGTCTTCGCCCCGTATTAATGACTACGGCTACCACTGTTCTCGGTATGATTCCGATGGCTATCGGTGGCGGTCAAGGTTCTGAAATGTGGAGTCCGATGGCGATTGCCGTAATTGGTGGTTTGACAATATCTACCGTGTTGACATTGATTTTGATTCCTACTTTATATTGTGTATTTGCAGGAACAGGAATCAAGAACCGTCGTCGTAAACTTCGTCGTCAACGTGAATTGGATGTTTACTTCCAGGAGAATAAAGACAGCATTATTAAGAAATAACAGAAAAGAAATATGAAATCAGTATTGATAACATTCGACCAGGCTTATTACGAACGAATCATGGCATTGCTCGACCGTTTGGGTTGTCGTGGTTTTACTTACCTCGAAAAAGTACAGGGGCGTGGCTCGAAGACAGGCGATCCGCATTTTGGAAGCCATGCCTGGCCAAGTATGTGCTCGGCTATCCTGACAGTGGTAGACGACAGCAAAGTCGATCCGTTGCTGGACACCTTGCATAAGATGGACTTACAGACGGAGCAATTAGGCTTGCGCGCATTTGTGTGGAACATTGAACGGACCATTTAAAAACGATCCGGTAGATAGATAAAAAGGAAAGGAGAATCTAATAAATAATGTAGATTCTCCTTTCTTTTTGTGGCTTTTGTCTATCTTTGCGGTCGTTTTGGATTTTAGGAACATTATGGAGATAATAAAGAATTATTTGAAATATTCGTTGTGGTTCGTACTGATTGTATTTGCAGCCTTACTCGGGCTTCATTGGCTTCCGGTATTGACTATTGACGGACACACGATGAGGCGTGTAGACCTTTTGAGCGATCTTCGTTACCCCGAATCGGAGACTGCTGCAGCTGATTCGGACAGCATCCCTTTGCCTCCTGTTGTAAAACCGGCTTTTGTAGATACCTGCCGCGCAGGCATGACCTGCATTGAAGATTATAGCGATTCCACCCTCCGGGGAATGACTCCTTTCTACGAAGCACTCGACCGTGTCTCTTCCACTGACTCTGATGACAAACAGGTACGCATTGCCGTATTCGGAGACTCCTTTATCGAAGCGGATATATTTACAGCCGACTTGCGCGAAATGCTTCAGAAACAATTCGGCGGTTGCGGTGTAGGTTTTGTTACCATCACTTCCATGACAAGCGGTTACCGTCCTACGGTACGGCATACATTTGGCGGATGGTCCAGCCATGCAGTAACAGACAGTATCTATTTCGATAAGAAGAAACAAGGCATTTCCGGACACTATTTTGTCCCCCGGAACGGAGCTTATGTAGAACTACGCGGACAAAATAAATATGCCTCCCTGCTCGATACTTGCCAACGTGCTTCTATCTTCTTCTATAATAAAGATTCCGTTCTTCTTTCTGCCCGTGTGAACAAAGGAGAAAACAAGAATTACTCTTTAGGCCCTTCTGATGGATTACAACAAGTTCAGGTGGACGGACGCATCGGTTCTATCCGTTGGACAGTAGATCGTGCAGACTCTACCCTGTTCTATGGCTTGGCAATGGATGGAAAGAAAGGAATTATTCTCGATAACTTCTCGTTGCGTGGCAGTTCCGGTCTTTCCCTGCGCGGTATTCCGGTACAAACGTTGAAACAGTTTAACCGCCAGCGTCCTTACGACCTGATTATCCTCGAATATGGATTGAATGTAGCTACCGAACGGGGACGCAATTATGATAATTACCAGAAGGGATTGATTACAGCTATCGAGCATTTGAAAGAATGTTTCCCACAAGCGGGAATCCTGTTGTTGAGCGTTGGCGACCGTGATTATAAAAACGAAAACGGCGAACTCCGTACCATGCCCGGTGTTAAGAACCTGATTCGTTATCAGCAGAACATTGCTGCTGAAAGCGGCATTGCATTCTGGAATATGTTTGAAGCAATGGGCGGAGAAGGCAGTATGGCAAAACTCGTCCATGCCAAACCCTCTATGGCAAACTACGATTATACGCATATAAACTTCCGTGGCGGTAAGCATTTGGCAGGATTGCTTTATGAAACCATGATCTATGGTAAGGAACAATACGACAGGAGGCGTGCTTATGAGAAAGAGTAACCTGCTGTCCATCTTTATTCTCATTCTCGCCGGTATGTTGAGTGTCCCTTGTTTTCTTACAGAAACAATCGCGCAAGACCGTATGCCTGTATGCCCTCCATTGGGAAAGACTGCAAAGCGGATAAAGCCTTTACGGGAAATGAACTGGGCGAATGATACGATCAACGTACAAGTAGCCTTCCCTGCTGCTTTTCGCGAAACCGGACGGAATGAGATTATTGACAGCATTGCTCTGCTGGCTCCCGTCTTTGAACATCTCCGCCAGGTACGTGCCGGACTCTCCGAAGATACAGTCCGCATCGTTCATATTGGCGATAGCCACGTGCGTGGACATATCTATCCCCAAACCACCGGTACCCGTTTGGCAGAAACCTTTGGTGCCATTTCTTATATTGATAAAGGCGTCAACGGAGCTACTTGCCTAACATTTACCCATCCGGATCGTATTGCCGAAATTGCTGCCTTGAAACCTGAATTGCTGATTCTCTCTTTCGGAACCAATGAAAGCCATAACCGGCGTTATAATATAAATGTGCACTACAATCAGATGGATGAACTTGTGAAACTGTTGCGCGACAGTCTTCCTAACATCCCCATTCTTCTGACTACCCCTCCCGGTTCCTATGAAAGTTTCCGGCAACGGAGGCGTAGACGCACGTATGCCATCAATCCCCGTACGGCAACAGCAGCGGAAACCATCCGCCGTTATGCAAAAGACCATCGCCTGCTCGTGTGGGATATGTATGATGTAGTCGGAGGGAAGCGTCGTGCCTGTACCAACTGGACGGAGGCAAACCTGATGCGTCCCGATCATGTACATTATTTACCTGAAGGATACATCCTGCAAGGAAATTTATTATACCAAGCACTTATACAAGCATATAATGACTATGTTTCCCATTGATATAGATTTCAGTAGACTAAAAGAGGTACTTACCTACGATCCGCAAGCCCCGATGATATTCAGCAGCGGTATCTTCCTTTGGCTGTTCGCTGCTTTCATGGTAGTGTATGTGTTGTTACAACGTAAATACACTGCCCGTATCTTGTTTGTCACCCTCTTTTCCTATTATTTCTACTACAAGAGTAGCGGCACATATTTCTTTCTGCTTGCTATAGTCACCGTTGCCGACTTCTTTCTTGCACAGCTAATGGACCGTGCAGAGGGGTATTGGAAACGTAAAGGATTAGTGGTTTTGAGTCTGAGTATCAATCTGGGACTTCTTGTCTATTTCAAATATACCAATTTCCTGGGTGGAGTGATAGCGTCATTGATGGGAGGAGAGTTTACCGCCCTTGATATATTCCTGCCGGTCGGTATCTCTTTCTTTACTTTCCAGTCGCTAAGCTACACCATCGACGTTTACCGGAGGGACATAAAGCCATTGACGAATCTTTTGGACTATGCTTTCTACGTATCTTTCTTCCCCCAGTTGGTGGCGGGGCCTATCGTGCGTGCCCGCGACTTTATCCCGCAAATCCGGAAACCTCTCTTTGTTTCGCAGGAGATGTTCGGCCGCGGAATCTTTCTGATCGTATCCGGTCTTTTCAAGAAAGCCATTATCTCCGACTATATCAGCATCAACTTTGTAGAACGTATTTTTGATAATCCTACTCTCTATTCGGGTGTTGAGAATCTGATGGGAGTGTATGGTTATGCTTTACAGATTTACTGCGACTTTTCCGGATATAGTGACATGGCTATCGGTATCGCTTTATTGTTGGGCTTTCATTTCAATCTCAACTTTAATTCTCCTTATAAGTCTGCCTCCATTACCGAATTCTGGCGTCGTTGGCACATCTCTTTGTCCAGTTGGCTGCGGGATTATCTGTATATTTCTTTAGGAGGAAACCGAAAAGGTAAGTTCCGGCAATATCTGAATCTTATCATTACCATGTTTCTGGGTGGATTGTGGCATGGAGCATCTTGGAACTTTGTTCTTTGGGGAACCTTCCATGGTGTTGCTTTAGCATTGCATAAAATGTGGATGACCATCACCGGACGTAAGAAAGGAGAACAAAGTCATGGTTGGCGGCGTGTGTTCGGAGTGATTATTACTTTCCATTTTGTCTGCTTCTGCTGGATTTTCTTCCGTAATGCCGATTTTCAGAACTCAATGGATATGCTGGGACAGATATTCACTACTTTCCGTCCGCAACTGTTCCCACAGTTACTTGAAGGATATTGGAAAGTATTCGCATTAATGTTGCTCGGCTTCCTGCTTCATTTTGCTCCCGATAGTTGGGAAAATGCAGCTTGTCGGGGAGTGATCCGTCTGCCTTTCGTAGGAAAAGCAGTATTGATGGTAGCGTTGATTTACCTTGTTATTCAGATGAAGAGTTCGGAGATTCAGCCGTTTATCTATTTCCAGTTCTGATTGGTTTCTCTTGTGTGGAGATATGCAACAAAAGCTATGAGTAAATATCTCATAGCTTTTGTTGCATAAAGTAGAATCTCTTAATTCTATAGAGTATATACTTCTATTTGATCTAATACAATACCTTCATCCAAGGCTTTTATAGCTAATAGATGCTTTTTCTTCTCTTTCACAGGGAATGTTACCTGTCGGATAGCTTGATTGCGTAAAACATTCTCTTTCCATTCTTCGCTGCGTCCTTTGGTTTCATAAGATATGACTGAAGATTCTTTCTTATCTAGTGAAATAGAGAATCGTAGTTGCCCACTATTCATTGGATGATTGGGTAATAGCCGTATTTCTATCTTTATGGAGTCGGTCGGACAGTGATCAAAGTTGAAAATTAGCTCCTGACCTTTTTTCAACATTGCTGCTTTTCCTTCGTATCCTAGTTCTTCACAGAGAATCGGAGTACCTTCAGTACATTCTGAACCATTCCATTTATAGAGACTTTGCCCTCTTTCCGCTAGCGGCTCGCTAATATATGATCTGTCTACAGGTTCAAATACAGGCAGTCTGCGTGGTTGGTGGTCCATCATGCGATGCCATTTTCCATTGTTATTGATTCCTGTATTATAAATACGGGTTAATGATACAATGCTGTCATACGCGGCATCACTTTTGTCCCAGTTCATTTCGCCATGTCGTGCCAATTGAGCATATAGCATTTTCTTATTCATTTCAGCAGCAGCTTGTACCGGGTATTTCACTAAATGAAAATAAGTATCTTGCCTGTTTGGTTCGATTAGTGCAGTAAGGTTCTCTACTTTGTCGGATATGGACAGATAATCTTCCAAACGTTTGTTAATATATTGTTTGCTCCATGGCATGTCTTTGACTATCCGATAGGCATTGGTATGGTATTCTTCCTCCCGGGTATTTCCCATAAATTCAGGTTTACGGATATAGGCTAAGCGATAATGTTCCTGCATAACAGGAAGTAGCTTTTCCCCAATAGAATTACCAAATTCACGTTTCAGAAACTTTCCTAAATGGTTACTGATTCCTTTTTGAACGACTTCATCTATGTTCCATGCCATATCCAGAAAAAGCTCCGTTTGATATTCTATGGGTTTAATATCTCCTACGTTCAGTATCCACATTTTCTGTATGCCGTGCTCGTATGCCTCTTTCATTTGCTGGTATAATAAAGCCGGACTGAATGTTCCCAGCCAAAGATAATCGTGAGGGCGTCCCCAATAAGAAACATGATAATAAATTCCGTTCCCTCCTTTGCGGGTGCGTTCTTCGTCGCTTGGGAAGTGACGTATATAACCATAATTATCATCACACCACATTAATGTAATATCTTCCGGTACTTGTAATCCTGCACGATAAATGTCAAGTACTTCTTTATAAGGAATAAACACTTGAGGAACAGATGTTACATCTTTATTAACGTATTCTTGCAATAAATGGCGTTGATCTTTTAAAACACGTTCCAATATCACCTTTTGTTCTTCTATAGTTTTGGCACCTTGCATCTGACCATCATGCACTCCACGCATGCCAACAGTATAGAGAATCTCTTGCCCGGCTACTTCTTTTACCCTGTCTTCCCAGAAACGATATACCGAGTTGCTATTATTTACATAATCATAATCACCTTTTCCTCTGCGGCTCCATTCTCCGGCGGCATTACATGCCATAGGTTCACAATGGGACGAGCCGATGTAAATGCCAAACTTCTCGGCTATTTCGCGATTTCCTTTTGTCAGGAAGAAAGGAACGGTACATTCGTGCATGGCAGGCCAATATGTATTAGCACGTAATCGTAAGAGTAGTTCAAAGATACGCTCATTCGTACGCGGCCCGATACGACCTGCTTTATACCACGGTTCGTAATTTAGACTGCTCCATTGCATCATCCCCCAGTCTTCGTCGTTAATGAATATACCGCGATATTCTACAGAAGGAGATTGCAACATCTTAAAGCCAGCTTCCAACTGGAAAGATGCTCTTTTTTCCGGAATGGCATCTGCCCACCATTCCCACGGAGAAACTCCTATCAGTCTGGAAATCTCCATAATGCCATAGGCTGTCCCGTGCTTGTCACTTCCGGCTATGACTAGCTTTCCTTCTGCTGAAACAGTGAGTAGAAATGCCTGTTTCTTATTACTTAGAACAGAAGTGTCGATTCCATAGTCTGCAAACAATGAACTTTTTCCAACTGTACCGACAATGATGTCTCCCTTTTGAGTGTCTTTTGTTGTTGGTGATGAAAATACAGCCAAGCAATCACGTTTGAATAATTCCAAGGCGGTCTGTACCACTTGTTCTTCCGCCGGGTCACAAGCAATTGTGATTGTTTTTTCTGCTTGTAAATTAAAAGATGCCTGCGCCCAAATGTGTGGTGCGAGTACTAAACAGAGAAATCCTGCTAAGTATCTTTTCATGTGAAAATAATATTTATGTATCTTTTTAGATTTCATCATACTATAATTATTGGAAAGAAAGAATGCGATCTATCGTGACAAATGTATTGTCGCTTCCATAGATCGTTTTTGTTTTGTCTGTCCATACAGGCTTTATACCACTTACCTCAACCAACAAGGTATATTTGTCTTTGGTGAGTTTCGGGGTAATGATACGAGTAGCTTTTTCTGGATATTTACTGTAGAAATCCACTAATGAAGAATAGATCGTATCATTTTGGGTGTTTACTATACTCACTTTGGCGTAACCACTGTGCCTGTTAGATTCTCCGATAACGGCAACTTGACTTCCTTCGAAAGACACTTTCAGTATGCCTCCTTTTGTGTTTGAAACGAGTCTTCCTTTAGCCTCTTTCCAATCATTGGTAAACTTTATCTGTTTTACAGGAACAGTCTTTCCATGCGATAGAATATCTACAGGTTTTATGCTGTTAATATCCCAATATTGCCAGTATTCCGGTATGGATATTTGTGTCCCTTCCACTTCTATAGGCATCCATACGTAGGTAGCGGCCGAGGCTTGATGAGGATAAGACCATCGATCACCCATATACATTGGTATGGTATCATTTCCCCGTTTCAATGGGAAAACAAAAGTGCTTTGCGAGTTATATGTTAGTTTTCCTTCCGGACAAAATACTCCTTGTTTCGTCCATGGTCCTTCGATCTTTGGAGCTGTAAAATAAAAATTATCGTTTTTCTCCCAGCTTGTAAGGTTGGAGTATAGCATATAATACATGCCGTTTTTTTTGAACATGGCAGGTGATTCGCCTGAACCTTTGACATGGGCTACTTGTGTTTCTATAGAACGATAGTCGTCACTTAACTTATAGATAGGACCATGATGAATAAGTAGATAACCTTTACCGTCCGTGTCTTGAAAAGTACCCATATCCCAACGTTTGATAGGATTACCTTTATAAAGTAATGGTCCTTGTAGCTTGTATTCTCCGTTAATTGTTTTACAAGTAGCGTAACCGATATAGGGATCCTTATATCCCATATCATCGGCGTGCATGAACATTACATATTCACCAGTAGAGGGACATTTCATAACTTTTACACGTTCACCCACACGATTAGGACCTAATATTCCGTCGGGTTGCAAGGGTAATACCACCCGTTCAAATCTCCAGTTTACCAGATCATCCGACGAATAGCAAGAGAACCCCGGGAAAGCGTTGCTTTGGTCAGATTTCCATTCTCCGAAAAGATAATACCGTCCATTATCTTCTACGATGCAAGCTCCATGTGCATTGACTATATCACCATTGTTGTCAAACCAGGGAATTCCATTACAAACAACCTTTTCGGAGTTTTGTGCGAAACATATCGTTCCGGTTCCTCCAAAGAGGAATAATAATAAAAAAATGATTTTCATGATACTTACTGTTGCCATGTTAATTAAAAACTAATACTTATCACTTTTATAATCTGCTGTATATATATCGAGTTCGCCGTGACAGACATATGGTGCTAATGCAGGTACAATTTTAATCACAGCCTTTATAGCAATATTAGCAACCACCTTCCCACCATAAATATTTAAATGAGTGTTGTCTACTCTACCTTTAGGACAAAATTCATACTTTCCGGCAGGGACCCACATAAAAAGACTTTTGGATTTTTCTACTCCCATACTGGTAACTAAATCGTGAGTTAACTTATTTAAATCAACAAAAGGGACGCTCATTTCTTTCGCTACTCGGCGGGGAGACTCCAGATATTCTCCATGTGTGTCAACCAATACGTTTCCTTCCTTCTCATATTTACCTTTATGCTCAATTTCTCCTGGCGGTGGAAAGTTTCTGCGCACGATTGAATTGAATAATATTGGATATGCTCCTTTATTACGCGCCTCTCTGACAAAACGACGGAGATTATCATCAAATGTACCCCCTGGTTCGGTATGCAGTTCTTTTGCTGATTTTTCATCGTTATGACCGAATTGGATAAATACATAGTCTCCTTTTTGCAATTTTGCAAGTATGGCATCCCAGCGTCCTTCATTGATAAAACTAAGCGAGCTCCGTCCATTCATAGCCCGGTTGTCTACCACCACATCATCTGTCAGAAAGTAAGGTAACATTTGTCCCCACCCCCGTTCAATATTTTCTTTCTCAATTGATTTATTGGCCATTGTAGAATCTCCAATCATAAAAATAGTGATTCTCTCTTTCTTTTCCATAGTGAAGGACGATAAGAAGAGAATAGTGAACAATATAGATATTATTTTGTACTTCATAGTTTTTTATTGAATCAACACTTTTACATCTTTTTTTCTGTATTCGGGAATGACTTCCAACTTCTTTATTTCTCCATTTTTATATATAATTTCTATGGTTGTCTGTTTGGGAGCATGGAGTTTGAAATGAACATCCCACTCTTTGGGCCATGCAGGAAAAAGGAATATTTTGTCGTCTACGGTTTGCATAAGCATCTCTTGCATGCCGATCATACCACTTCCCGCCCAGTTCATATCTGGTGTCCAGTCGAATGCATGTCCGAAAAATGCAGGGAAGCGATGAGGCCCGTTAGACATCTTGAGTAGTGTTAGGCGACGTGCTTCATCTGTCAATCCTAGACAAGCTGCCCAAATATTATCCTGTTTCCAGCCGCGATGTGAGCGGACTTTTAGAGCTTGAGGGTCGTAAAGATAAGTATTGCGTGCTATCTCTAACCCTTTCCGTCCCACGCCATAGATACGCCATGGGAAGACGGGATAAAGTTGGGGCGTTTCCTCGTTGTTGATGCGTTCCCAGGTCATTGCAGGGGCAATCATTTCTTTTCCTTTTATAACTCGGAAAGGGATGGGAGGGATTGTTTTCCGCATCTCTGGTTTTTTTCCATAGGTTTCAAGTACGGTTTGCAATGCAGCAATGGTGCTTGCTGCATTTTTGGTCATCTTATAAGTTTCACAGGCAGAACCCGGATAAAGAATCAGATGCCCGTCTTCGTCCAGAGTTCTTTTTCCTCTATGTGATGCCAGATACCGGTAATGTTCGTCGAAGAAGGTCAGGGTACTTTCTATGAGAGGAATATATCTGTCTATATTACTGTTCGCATAGTTCTTTGTTTCCAGAATCATTTGGCAGAATTCCAATGCTGTATCCCACATATATTCCAACCAAGCATTATATTCTACACCTTTATCTATGTAGTCTGGACGTTCTTTGCCGGTTTTGGCGTCAATACCATACTCTGCATAGTTTGGCAAGCCAAAGTTTTCAATTTGTTCTGTAAAACAAGCTCCAATATGTCCCCAATAGACCATACTCCGTAATTCAGCATTCCGAAGTATACGATTGTAAAATTCGAATTGGGGAAGCATCAATTCAAAATCACCGCTTTTCAACATTGGCCAGTAGACCAAACGTTGGTTCTGTGCAGTCATTGTGCCTCCACCCCATTCACGGTTATCGGGGGTGAACGGATGGTTGTTTTTTACGAAACGAGGGTCAAAAGTGAAAAGTCCGCCATTAAATTTGGTGGGATATTCGCCATAAGCGTTGCATCCTAGCATATAGCGATTTAATGTATAATTACGTGTGATGTCAGCAATCTCTCCCTCCCCTATGATATAGCTGCGTTGCCAAAATTCCCTCCACCAATGTTGTGAGGACTTTTTATCCTTGGATGAAGAAATTGATGCTATTGTTTTTTGTAGTCCTGCTTCCCATACACTGTCAGATGTAGCTTGTGAAGTGTGCAGTGCAATTATTATTTCTTGTTTTCTGAAAGCTTTCACTGTCTTGAATTTCCATGCCCGATAATCTGTATCTACATAACGGCCATCCTCTGTACCTTCATAAACGAAGTTTTCAGCCCACATTCTACCGCCGGAAATCAAATTTTTCAATGGATTCATTAGTTGGGATTTTACACCATTTAAACCTTGTTGGGCTACGGTAACATCGAAGACCGTTTTATTTGGATTACGGTGGAAGAAGGTTACTTGTCCGTCTATTGCCCGAATGATGTCTGCTGTAGTCATCAGTCCGGCAGGTATAGCCCATCGGTAGGCATTTTGATGCCCTTCACCATCTCTTATTTTGCGATCTTTATAACGCCAATTTTCATAATATAGTTCTGCGTGTATCGGTTCTTTGTTCTCTATTTCCAAATGTACTACCGGATGGAATATATCGGCCCATAACTGCACCGTTGTCCCGCTTGCAGATATTTCCACATAACCTTTTTCCAGATTCAACTCTTGGTGGAAATCTACAGCATCTTCAAATGGATTCGGGGACAGACGGAGGCGAAAGCGACCTTGCTTCAGTAGGCAGTTGTGTTCGTCAAAAGTATTGCTCCGACTCATATAGAAAAGTACGTCACCATTTTCTACCCATACGTTCATACCGATGTCACCACCACCTACGGGCATTGATTCGGAAGAATTTAGAGAAGGTGAATTCCATACAACGTTGTATTTACTGGGAAAGGTGTGACTGTCACCTTGTTGTGCGACAGCCTTACTCCATATAAAGATATCACATAAAATACATAATGAAATGATTATTCTTCTATACATATCTACCTTATAAATAAAAAATAATAGCATGGTTCGTTTTCTATCACCATATTTTTTCGAGTAAAAAAGCGGATGTCTACATTTCTGTAGAACATCTACTTTATAATTTTCAAATGCTTATTTTTCAGCCGACATATCAGCGGTAGTAGGCCAGTAAGGATTTTGGTATAACGGAGAAGTTTCTATCGTCTTCCCGTCTGATGCCGTAATCAGGAATTGTTTCGCCATAATCGGAGTTAGGTAATGAGCCATATGCCAAGTGAAGCCATTGTAGCAATTTTGCTTAGCATTCTTCTGATAAGGACGGATATATTCACTTTGTGAAGCCGGAGATACGTTTGAGTTATCTGAACCATCGGACACCAGTGTATTACCATACCAGGCTTGCATCGGAGTGTTCCACAAGTGTATACCTTCGGGGATATAGGGTTTGGTAATTAAGTGGTCCATTGAACGCCAACGACACAAGTCCATGTAGCGCAACCCTTCGGCAATAAACTCACAACGGCGTTCACGACGAATATTATATAGTACTTTGTCTACTAATTCCGCTCCACTGTATGCACCCCAGTCGTTAACGGCTTCCTTGCTCATATCCGTGTTATTGATAGTCTTCCACACGTCATCGTCTACTTTTGCGCGGCGGCGGATAATTTTCCAATATTCTTCGGCCAAGGGATCGAGAGTGCCATTGCGTCCGTTAAATTCATAGCTGGCCTCCATATAGTTGAGTAATGCTTCGGAAGCTCGGTATGAGACAGCCCCTATGTAACCTTTACTATTTCCGTAATGCTTTTGGTCGAACGAACCACCCTTGCGTAGGGCATAACCGGTAGGGTAACGACGGGAGTCGTCAGAATCAAGGATAAGCGGATATCCTTCTGTTACTTGTGCTGATTCACCTTGTACGTTTGGATAAAGGATATTTTTCTGTCCGGGTTCTTTCAAGAAGATGGAAAGACGTGAGTCGCGATTCATACGCACATTTTGAATCTCTTTGTCACCCATATATAAACCGTTTGCTTCAGCATAATCATTGGTGTAATAATAGACTGGCATACCATCTTTCATCAGAAAGTTATCAACAAAACTCTTGGTAACGCCTGTGCCATAATTTCCCCATGAGGCAGCGACGCATACATTGTTGGCAAACAACTCACGTGAATATTGACGCCAAAGCAAGACTTCCGGTATGCCGGAGAGATCCTCCTGTGCAAACATATTGTAGTATGGATTTATATCCGTATCATTAGCCACTTGCTGTACAGTGCCTGTGTTATTTACCAGCTGGCTTTTATATTTTTCTGCGACTTCCTTGGAAGCCTCCATGGCTATTTTAAAGAGTTCATTGTATTCACTTTCGATACTTCCTCCATTGAATTTGTAGTTTGCATTATAATCTTTTGATTTTCCAGGCCAATTGTCACCATTGGGAACAAAAGCCGTACCTTTAAAATTTTTCAACCAACTACCTTCGTATAAGGCAACACGCGATTTGAGTAACAGAGCTACATCTTTGTTGATGCGGGTAGTTGCCATAGTTTGTGCTCCCAATAAAGTGATGGCTTTATTCAAGTCATCAAGAATGAAGCGGGCCACTTCGTTGCGAGGCATTCGTTTGCTGGCTTCCACCAATAGACTTTGTTCGTCTATCAAAGGTTCTTTGATGATAGGGAAGTCTCCGAATTTTTGGTAACGGGCAAAATATTCTGATGCACGCAGAAAGAATATCTCACCAATATAATGTTTCACTGCATTTAAATCGCCATTTATAGTGTTATTCATACCACTAAGGTCATCGCCTTTGCCTTCTGTATCGCCAAATTTGGGCAGCGCATTTGCAAGGAAGAAGTTCAGACGGTATATACGTTCAAAATTCCAGTCATTACTTTCCGTATTGGGCACTTTCCACAAATCTTCTGTGAAGCGATTTTCTGCCACTACGCCAACTTGATTGTCCGTGCCTTTATCTTCGCCGAAGATGCCGTATGTGTTGTTCACTTTGTGAGAAGGAAGGATGTCTGCATACAAGGCATCAGCATAGGCTTGGAGATGTGAAACGTCTGTGAAGTAAATTTCAGGAGAAACGACAGCTTTAGGCTCTTTATCTAAAAAGTCTTCACAAGACGTGAAAGCACCGCATAGGATCAAAGACAATAGTCTGATATATATGTTTTTTGTTTTCATTGTATCATATTTGTATTAAAGGGTTAAACTTAAACCGAACGACCAGGTGGAAGACAGAGGATAGGCATTTCCACCATTACCTCCACTGATAGTTTCGGGATCAAACAAATTAGAGAGTGAGGTACCTGTCCAAAGATTCTCACCTGATACGAATATGCGACATTTCGTAAAGCCTATTTTTTGCATCCACTGAACAGGCAGAGTGTAGCCTACTTGAAAATTTTTCAGGCGGATGTAGGAAGCATTTTGAAGATAACGTGTCTGTGATTGCTGATTCTTTACACCTTCGTTGACAATGGGGCGTGGATAATAAGCATCAAGGTTAGCCGGGATTTTATGACCGTCTAAGCCGATAGCTTCAGCGCGAAAATAGTCAGCATGTTGAGTAAGACCGCGGGAATGCCATACGCTATAACCACCGCGTACACCAAATAACATGCTGTTAAAGTTATCTTCCCCCCAATAGTTGCGTTTCATTACACCTTGTAAGAAGATGCGTACGTCAAAACCTTTCCAGTCTGCATTTAAGTCAATACCGAAGAGGTAACGAGGAGTAGAATTACCTATTACCTTTAAATCACCATGGTCATCCAACGTTTGAGCTCCTTTAGTAATGCCGGGCTTCCCGTCGAGATCGGCATACATAATGTCTCCTGCCCCCCATTTGGTACCGATATTGGATTGTCCGCCCACTTTATCAAGATGAGCCTGCATTTCTGCGTCGGTTTTGGCTATACCTATTGTTTCAAATCCCCATATTTCACCTATTTCACGGCCTTGGATATATCCTGCTGCTCCGCTGTAGCTGTTCTTCAATCCTAAGGAGTTAGTGGCGTTACCAGGATATTTGTCGATGATGGTTCGGGCATCCGACAATGTGAGGTTGATGCCATATCCCAGTCCATTTTTGAAACGATCTCTCCAGCCCAAAGCTAATTCCCAGCCAATGGTCTTCAGGTCGCAATTGTTTGTCTTGGGCGCAGTGATACCCAATGTAGAGGGTAATTCGGGTGAAGGTCCTACCATACCGTCGGTATAACGGATATAGTAATCAAAGCTACCTGTCAGCCGGTTATTGAAAAGCCCATAATCCAAACCGATATCCCATGTACGAACTTTCTCCCATGTTAATATGTTGCTAACAAGATCTCCCACTGAAGCTGTGTTGGGTTTTGAACCGTTTTGTAACCAATTGCCGTTTAATGCTTGAATATTCATAATGCGATAGGTCGGATACCAGCGATGATTATCGTCACCTTCCGTATTCTGATTTCCTAATTCGCCATAAGAAGCGCGTAATTTAAGTGTATTTGCAATTTTTGATAGTGGTTCCCAAAATTTCTCCTGGGCAATGTTCCAGCCGAGTGAGAATGAGGGTGACCATTGCCAGCGATTCCCCTTACGGAAACGGGATGTTCCGTCGTAACGTAAATTGAATTCAGCTAGATAGCGGCCTTGATAATCGTAGTTCAGACGTCCGAAGAAACCTGCTGTGCTCCATTCATTACCATAACCTTCCACTTTTGTTTCTTTGGTTTTACCTGCACCGTCTACTCCTGTAGTCAAATCAAAATAGGGCATGTCATCCATCATCAGGCCATACTTTTCTGTCAGTGAGAATTCTTGTTTCATATCTTCTGCTTGGAAACCGGCCATTACTTTAAAATTATGAACTTCGTTGAAGGTATGTGAATATTCACTGTAAATATTAAGATTTAAGTAGTTTTCCTTTGTCTGATCCTGATAAAGACTTGAAGTTCCGTTCGTATTAATGACCTTTCCTTCTACATCATGGTTGTAAACTGGGAGATTCGTTTCTTTGGTTGCTGCATTCATGATGCTGTAATTGAATTCTACGTGCGTCAGCCAGTTCTTGATAGGTTCAATGACAAATGCAGCTTGATGATATTGGCGGTCGGTTTGTACTTTGCGGTCACCTCCTAATGCTAATAACATTAATGGAGGAGTGTTGGTGCCACCATTATGATAGTATCCGTTTTCATCGTAGACAGGCATGTTGGGCCATGTTTGTCGACCGAAATTATCGTAGAAAGAATTGTTGAAATTGCGTGGACGCCAGTTGTCTGTTCTTGTAAAACGGGATGAGTAATTAAATCGCAACCAGTCTGTCAAGGTCGCATTTATTTTGGCGGTTACATTATAACGTTTCATTCCGTCGGAACCATGACGTAATAAACCGCCTTGGTCCAGAAAATTAAATGAAGCATAATAAGTTATTTTTTCACTGCCACCATTGAGACTTATATTATGTTCTTGTGAAAAAACATGTGATTTGTAGGCCTCGCTATACCAATCCGTATTCGCATAGGCTGTCGTAAAAGGGTCGTAGTCGGGTTTACCCCATTGGCCATTGGAAGAAGCCATTAAACCACCTTTGGTGCTTCCGCCCGCTGCTTGAAAATCCAACATCTTCTGCATCAGGTCGTCACCAAATACGGCCGTTCCTCCTGAATTAATGGAAGCGCTGTTTAGAAAGTTGGCAAAAGTATAGGAATCCATCATTTTAGGCAGATTGATAGGACTTGAAACACGAAAACTATTATTGTAATTGATAGATGTATGTCCTTGTTTCCCGTTTTTCGTTGTTACTAATATAACACCGAATGGAGCACGCGATCCATATATAGAGGAGGCGGCAGCGTCTTTCAATACGGAAATATTTTCAATATCCTGTGGGTTTACCGTGTTCAGGTCTCCTTCCATACCATCAATCAATATCAAGGGAGAGCCACTTGATCCTTCACCGATAGTACCGGCACCACGGATGTTAATACTCATGTTTTTGTCCAATTCTCCTGAATTTGTACTAATTTGTAATCCGGGAACCATGCCTTGCAGGGCTTGTGTAGCCGAGGTAACAGGTCGTGATTCCAAATCTTTAGCATCGGCCAACCCGACAGCTCCGGTTAGATTAACTTTCTTTTGTGTGCCGAAACCTATAACTACTATTTCATCCAAAGTCTCGCTATCTTCGACTAAAGTGATATTAATTGTTTTTCCTGTCACAACTTGAACTTCTTGTGACTTATACCCTATATAAGAGATGGCGAGTGTGGCTCCAGGTTTTACTGTGAGAGAAAAATTTCCGTCCATGTCGGTGATCGTACCATTACGGCTATTTCCTTTTTCTACTACACTGGCACCGATGACTGGACCTATTACATCGTTTACCGTACCTGTAATTTTTATTTGCTGTTGTTGAACTATTTCTAAGTCCATTTCATTAATTTCGGCCATTACTGCTAACGGGTGTCCTGCAATGAAGCTGAAACAGAGCAATAAAACTGAAAATGCCTTCCGGTTGTTTCGTGATAAATCTGATCTCATTGTTTTTCTATTAAATTAGATAATATGGTTAATAAATTCTCTTATTCATTTGTACTTGCGTTTTGAATAATGATGAGCAAATATAAGGACTTATTGCATAATGTGCAGAGGATGGATAGTTCTAATAAGATGGGTAAACTGTTCATGAACAGTTTATCTTGCGTGTTGCCCGATTTGTCCTGTGTGGGATAAATCGGGCAAATAGAGTGGTAAGTTGAGCAAAATACATTTTCAGGTATTTGGTGATTGAATAATTATTGTATTTTTGTTATATGAATTGATTCTTAATTTTAATAGTTATGAGAATACATATATATTTGTTATCCCTCTTTTATTTGCTATTCTTTGGTGTTACTAGTACGGCGCAGCCTTATACATTGCACCATCTCGGTATAGAAGACGGATTATCTAATAACTACGTAAAAGATATAATACAGGATAAACAAGGATGTATCTGGGTGGCAACGGAGTTTGGACTTAATCGTTTTGATGGATGTAAATTCACTGTTTACAAAAGCAGTAATTCACAGCTGATTAATGATGCATTGAATGTATTACTATATGATGAGGCTGAAAATGTGTTGTGGATAGGAGGAAAGTTCCAAGGAGTGGGTAGATTGGACTGTTCTACCAATGAATTTAAGTATTATCAAGGACGAGGAAATCTGAAAATAGATAATATAGTTCATTTGGCACATGCAGCGGATGGTGGATTATGGCTGACGAAACACCATGGGGAGATTATCCACTATGATAAGCAAACCGGGATTTTCTCTTCTCTTTCAGATAAAGGTATCAGCCTTTCTGTCTCATCACATTGGTGCACCTACGATGATGGTACAGGACACCTCTATATAGGTCATGCACAAGGTGGCATGAGTGTTGTTGATTTAAAGAGAAAAGCTGTCCGTTATCTTCATAATCTTCCGGATAATCCACAGAGTTTACCAGGTAATAGTGTTTATACTATTTATAAAGATCGCCTCGAAAACATCTGGGTGGGAACCAATCGAGGGCTCGGATTATTCAATCCGAAAACGCAGGATTTTACAGTTTTCAAACATGAATATCAAAATCCGCATTCTTTAATAGCAGATCATATTTATGATATTAAAGAGATGGACGATGGTACGTTGTGGATAGCCAGTGATATTGGAGGTATTAGTATTTTAGATTTGCATAGCATCACTTTTAAGAACCCCGATAATGTACAATTCTATAATATTACTGCCGACAATAGCAAGCATGGTGTTTCATCTGGTAATATCCGTAATTTGCTGCAGGATTCTTTCGGAAACATCTGGATTGGTAATTATAGTAGTGGTATCGATTTTATTAGTCATACCCAGCCATTTTTTCATATTCTTCCTTACATGACAGAACATGGTAATATTTTGAAACAGAAACCTGTTTGGGGGCTTTACGAAGATGAAGAAGATCGGATTTGGCTTGGAGGAGAGAATGAGATAGCATTATTCAAGGATAATAAATTGGTGAAAAGTATTAATGTAACCAGCCGGTTATCAAGACCATACGGACAGGTCTTTTCAATTATAGGAGATGGACATGGTACTCTGCTGTTGGGAATATATGATGACGGATTATTGAAATTTGATACTCGAAGTGATCAGATTGAACGTATACCGCTTGATATGGAGAATGTGGATATAATAACTTTCTTCAAGGATGCCGATCAGAAAATATGGATAGGGGCAGAATATGGTATATACAGTTATTTTGAAGGGGTTCTCCGCAAGGAAGATGCTCTGACCCGGCAATTACGTGATAAGTCAGTATATGGAATTGTCCGTGACCGTCAGGGTAAGTTGTGGGTGGGTACTTATGGAGGTGGCATTGCTATTTTTAATAAGGATGAACAGAAGGTACTTAGTCTGAATACGGATCAGAATTTTTTTTCTAATGCTATCAACAGCCTTTATATGGACCGTTTGGGTGGCATCTGGGTGGCAACACGACAAGGGCTGGGATATATCAAAGATACCAATTTGCCCGAACATTTTGAAGTATATAGTTATCAGTACGGTTTGGAGGATACCTTTGTACGTTCCATCAAGGAAGATATGTCAGGGAATATATGGCTTAGTACGAATGACAGGATTGCTTATTGGAATAAACAAAAGCGCAAATTTGAAAATTATGATTATCGCGATGGCATCCCTATGGGAAATTTTATTGAGGGTTCTGTTTGTCGGACTAAGGATGGCACTCTTTATTTCGGTTCATTGAATGGGGTTTGCTATTTTAGTCCCGAGAGTTTGATTGTCGAGCGGCAGGTCGCTCCGGTGCAAATCATTGAGTGTATGGGACTGGATGATCAGATAGAGAGCCGTGACGGAGAAACTATTATTCCGGCGTTGGATAAAGATATTGAATTGCCTTACAATCGGAATTCCTTTCGTGTATCTTTCTCTGTACCGGATTATTCACAAAGTCAGCAGGTAGAGTATGCTTATTTGATGGAAGGACTGACAAATTCATGGACAAATACGCTTGGTGAGAACCGGGTTACTTTCCGGAATATCTCTCCGGGTGAGTATATTTTTAAAATCAAGGCACGGTTGAGAAATCAGGAGTGGGATGACAATCACATCGCTACCTTGAAAATCCACATTCATCCGCCTTTGTGGTCGACATGGTATGCAAAGATTTTCTATTTGTTATTATTGTCTGCTGGTGTTTTTGTCTGGTTTCGTTTTTATAAACGTAAACTTTTGTTGGAAAGCTCTCTTGAATTGGAGAAGAAGAAGAGTCAGAATGAACAGGAATTAAATAATGAACGTTTGCGTTTTTATACGAACATCACACACGAACTACGTACTCCGTTGACATTGATACTCGGTCCGTTGGAAGATTTGATAAACGATTCTCAATTGCCTGATTTTTATAATAATAAGATCAAAGTCATACATGATAGTGCATTACGCCTGCTAAATTTGATTAATCAGATTCTGGAGTTTCGTAAGACAGAAACACAGAATAGAAAATTGACTGTGGTAAAAAGTGATCTTGCCAGTTTAGTAATGGAAATAGGACTACGCTATAAAGAACTGAACCGGAATGCGAAAGTGAAATTTCATATAAGTGTTGACACAGAGGAAAAAAGGCTCTATTTTGATGCGGATATTATTACTACTGTGTTGAATAATCTGTTGAGTAATGCACTGAAATATACACCGGAAGGAGAAATAAAACTTTTCATGCGTTCTGTGAGCGAGGGAGGAAACCGGTACACAGAACTCATGGTCAGTGATACCGGATATGGCATTGAATCACAGTCGCTTCCACATATTTTTGATCGGTATTATCAAACAGAAGGGAAACATCAGGCATCGGGAACTGGAATCGGGCTTGCGTTGGTCAAGTCTTTGGCAGACTTGCACGAAGGAATATTGAGTGTAGAAAGTGAAGTAGGGAAGGGGACGACATTCACCTTCCGTTTATTGACGGAAAATACGTATCCTGATGCCTTACATAAAGAGGAGAAAGAGGTAATCATTGTTTCGGAAGAAGAAGGAAATGTAGAAGATGAACAGGTAGATACGGATACTCGTCCAATGATACTTGTAGTAGAAGATAATGATGATATCCGTGAGTACATTGCTACTTCTTTTAGCACTAATTACCGGATTCTGACTGCTGCTGATGGTAAAGGAGGGTTGGAACAAGCACAAGAATTTATTCCGGATATAATAATTAGTGATATTATGATGCCGGTGATGGACGGTATTGAATTGTGTAAACAAATAAAGGAAGATGTTTGTACAAGTCATATTCCTGTGATTCTGCTTACTGCAAAAGACTCTATTCAAGATAAGGAAGAGGGATATGAAAGTGGTGCAGATTCATATCTGACTAAACCCTTTAGTGCTAAGTTGTTGAATAGCCGTGTGCATAATTTATTGGAATCACGAAAGAAGCTGGCGGTTTTGATAGCAGATCGTGCTAAAAAACTGGAGTCTGATAGTAGTGGACAGGAGGAGCCGATGAAGTTAAATAAGTTGGATGCAGATTTTATAGCCCGATTCACGAGTATTGTAGAGGCAAATATCGAAATGAATAAACTAGATATGGGGTTTGTAAAGGATAAAATGAGAATGAGTCATTCTACGCTTTATAGAAAAATAAAAGGACTTACCGGTATGTCCGGTAATGAATTTATTCGAAAGATCAAATTGAAGAATAGCTTGAGGTTATTGACCGAAGAGAGGTTAAATGTATCGGAAGCTGCTTATGCCAGTGGGTTCAACGATCTTGGCTATTTTCGTGCCTGTTTTAAGGAGGAGTATGGCATGGTGCCGTCGGAATATATAAGACAGCTAAAATAGGTTAGTGTATTGGCTAATATAAGTCTCAGATTGGGAGGGACTCCCTGAAGTTTTTTAGTGACTGATGAAGATTCTACAAAAAAATCTTTTTCTTTGTAGAAAGAAAAATAAAATGACTTATGCATAACTTATCTAATAACCATTATCAGCCGGCAGCCGATCGTTACGAACAGATGCCTTATAAATATTGTGGCAAGAGTGGCTTGCAGTTACCTCTAATCTCTTTGGGATTGTGGCATAATTTCGGTAGTGTGGACAATTTCAATGTAGCAACCGACATGATTAAGTATGCTTTCGACCACGGTGTTACTCATTTCGACTTGGCAAATAATTACGGTCCCGCTCCCGGAAGTGCGGAAGTAAATTTCGGACAAATCTTGAAAGAGAACTTTCAAGGCTACCGGGATGAAATGATAATTTCCTCCAAAGCCGGTCATGACATGTGGGCAGGTCCTTATGGCGGAAATAGCTCTCGTAAAAATCTGATGGCGAGCATTGACCAAAGTCTCTGCCGGACAGGTTTGGAGTATTTTGATATCTTTTATAGTCATCGTTATGACGGAGTCACTCCAGTTGAAGAAACCATTCAGACATTGATTGATATTGTGAAGCAAGGTAAAGCATTGTATATCGGAATTTCTAAATATCCTCCCGAACAAGCCCGTGTTGCCTATGAGATGATGGCAAAAGCCGGTGTTCCCTGTCTTATCAGCCAATATCGATATAGTATGTTCGATCGTGCGGTTGAGGCTGAATCACTTCCTTTAGCAGCGGAGTACGGTTCCGGCTTCATAGCTTTCTCTCCTTTGGCACAAGGATTATTGACCGATAAATATCTGAACGGTATTCCGGAAGGTTCCCGTGCTGCCCGTTCTTCGGGTTTTCTTCAACAATCTCAAGTGACGCATGAAAAGGTAGAAGCTGCCCGTCAATTAAATGAAATAGCCCGCCGCCGTGGGCAAACACTGGCTGAAATGGCTTTGGCATGGGTGCTGAAAGACGAAAGAATGACATCAGTGATTGTAGGTGCAAGTTCTGTGAATCAGTTAGCCGACAATTTGAAAGCGCTGGAACATTTGGAGTTCACGGCAGATGAGTTGAAAGAAATAGAGCAAATTTTACCCGGATAAATTCAGCCTGATTCATAAGGAGGTGTCGTATTTACAATTTGAATTCAGCAGTCTCCGCTGAATTCAAATTCTGCAAACGTTTTTTCATATTCATTTCTCATGTTCTCATAAATGATATGATAATAGTTTGTAAATCAATGATATAATACTATGAGAAATGAACTGTGAAATGACATTTCTCATAGTATTTCCATCATTTACCCCTAAAAAAGATGCATTTCTCATAGGTTTCAAATCATTTCTCATCTTATTCTCATACTCCTTCTTATTTGTTTTGCTCATTTCTCATACATGATGGCTGCAGCTTTTCCCGGACTCTCGCCGGACTTACGATTATTCCTTTCCCTATGTCGTTTATTAATCAACTTCCTATTGTTTACTGCTTTCCTGTGTATCATTCACCTTATATCTTACTGTTTTCCCTTACTCAT